>Ga0208879_1000024_pt1 | contig 151620 bp, 109 predicted proteins | sample Knorr_S15_td_Bot_FD_185605 | JGI IMG/M metagenome (GOLD analysis project Ga0208879, IMG submission 185605) | Marine microbial communities from Southern Atlantic Ocean transect - Knorr_S15_td_Bottom_ad_5009_LV_A (SPAdes) (version 2) | ecosystem: Environmental > Aquatic > Marine > Oceanic...
CTAAATTGGGTAAGAGGAAATGCATTTATTCCTGATCCTAAAGTGTATTGGGTAAAACCATCTGTTAAGTATTTACTTAATAAAATAAAACAGCATAAGATTGAGCATATCATTACAACTGGCCCTCCACATTCAATGCACTTAATTGGGCTGGCTTTAAAAAAAGAAATACCGAGCTTAAAATGGATTGCTGATTTCCGTGACCCTTGGAGTGAATTGGATTTATTGCATGAGTTTCACCTTAGTAATTCTTCAAGGAAAAAGCACAAGGATTTAGAAAAGGAAGTTTTGCAAACAGCTGATGTAACTTTAACGGTAAGCGAAACTTGGGTGGAAGATTTAAAACGACTAGGAGGCGCTAGAGTGGAATTAATTACCAATGGTTATGATGCGGTTGATTTTGAGCTTAAAGCTAAAACAAATGATAAATTTATTATTGGTCATTATGGACTTTTGAATCACCTAAGGAATCCTAAAAATTTATGGAAAACACTGGCTAATTTGTGTGAAGAAAATAAGGAGTTTAATACTAAATTAGAGATTCACCTCTCAGGAAATATTGATGGAGAAGTACTTACTGAAATTGAAGCTTACCCTCAATTAAAAGGGAAAATAAAGCAGTTGGGATATTTATCTCATGCAGATGTTTTACTTCAGTATAATGAGGCTGATGTATTGTTGCTGTTATTGTTTAATTCCAAAAGTGGGGTAGGGAATTATCCTGGTAAAATATTTGAATATTTTGCTGCCAGAAAACCTATTTTAGCCTTTGGGCCAGAAGAAAGTGATACTGAAAAATTGATTGAAAAAACAAATTCAGGAATGTATTTTTCATATGATGAAACAAATTTAAAAAATAAAATTTTAACTTTGTTTCATAATGGTCAGAATTTTAATTTCGAACATGTGGCAAGTTTTTCAAGAGAAAAACTCACTAAGGAATTAACGGATTTGCTAAATAAATTATAGATGGGAATTGTAAGAAATCAAAGTATAAAAAACTCCATTAGCTTTTATATTGGGATGGCTATAGGGGCTATTAATACTGTAATTATCTATCCTAATGTATTTCATGAGTACCCTGAACATTTTGGTTTAATACAGATTATTATTGCTTATGCAATTGTCCTTTCCACCTTTTCATCACTAGGAATACCAAAAACATTTATCCGATTTTTTCCTGCAATTAAACAGAAAGGTCAATTGTACTTTCTGAGCTTAATTACTCCTTTATTTGGTTTTGTAATGGTGAGCCTAGCTTATGTATTCTTTAAGGAAGAGATTTTACAACTCCTGCACGCAAGTGATTTATTAAGAGAGAATTTTTATTACATCATTATTCTAGTATTTTTCATCAGTTTTTATGATGTATTAACAGCAATTTCTCGTTCCTTTTTAAGTGCAGCAACCCCTATATTTATAAATGAAGTATTCTTAAAATTATACAGTTTAATAGTACTATTACTGCATTGGTTTAACTTTTTGGATTTTACCACTTTTCTGCAAGTTTATATTGTAGGTTACATCTTTAAATTTGCTATTCTCTATTGTATACAAGCATTTAAAAAACGCTTAAGTATTCATTTTTCATTACAGGATTTAAAACTTAAAGAAATGCTGAGTTTTGGGATGTATGTTCTTGTAGGTGGAGCATCCGTAATGATAGTAACTCGCTTGGATATGATAATGATTGGTGCTTTATTAGATTTGGAACAAGTTGCTTTTTATACTGTTGCTTTTTTTATAGGTAATGTCATTAAAATTCCAGGCAAATCAATTGTTGCTATTTCTGTTCCTTTATTAGCCAAAGCTTGGGAAGAGCAGGATTTTAAGCAAATTCAGATTATTTATTCTAAATCAGCTATTAATCAGTTGATAATTGGTGGGCTTTTCTTTTTGTGTATTTGGATTAATATTGATGCTATTTTCAGCATACTTCCTGAAAAATTTTCCCATGGAAAATGGGTAGTTCTGTATATAGGTTTGGCGCAATTATTTAATGTTGCTACTGGAGTGAATGGTGCAATTATTGTCAATTCAAAATATTATAAATACGATTTGATTACGAATGTGTTGTTGGTTGCCTTTACCATAACCTCTAATTATGTGTTAATTCCAAAATACGGAATAAACGGGGCTGCAATGGCAACAGCACTTTCTGTATTTTTGTTTAATCTTATTCGTTTGATTCTTATCAAAGTAAAGATGGGTATACAACCTTTTTCCCTGAAAACACTTTACGCTATTTTGATTTTATTGGCTGTATATGGCATTAGTATTTACCTGCCATTAAGCGGTAATTTATATCTGGATATAGTTTGGAAAACCTTTGCAGTGCTGGCTATTTTTATTCCTCTATTATTGAGGTTAGAGCTATCAGAAGATATTAATAAAATAGTTATTGATGTAAGAAAGCGATTGGGGATTTAGCATTCGAATTTCTTTTTAAATTTATTGTTTTTAGTTTTTCAATGTATTTTTTGAAGGGAAAAGTGAAATACAAGTAATTATTGAATGTTAATTAAAATCTATAATTATGAAAGTAAAATTTATTGTGCACCTCTTTTGCCTGCCTTTACTAGGGTTCTCGTAAAATATTACAGATAGCTTATTGTTATATTAACCAATGGATGGTAATGCTCAAGATTTGAGCGGTAATAATTTTCATGGAACTCCTTCAGGAGTGACATCTGTTGCTAATAGGTATGGAGTTCCTAATTCAGCCTATTATTTTGATGTAGTAGATGATTATATTGACTTTCATTTAAACGATATTTTAAAGCCTAATTTTCCAATTACATTGTCAATATGGATGAAATTATAAACATTGCAATTTCATAGGAATAAATTAATTTCTACTGATTTTGTGCAAAATAATTATCATGGAATAAGGTTTAGGGTTGATGACGTAGGAAGAGTTGCAACATCTTTAGGAGGAGGGATTGGAGGGTGCAATAGTTCTGTATTTTTAACATTTAAAACTAATGAACTAATGTTAGATACTGGGGTTTGGTATCATTTAACAACAGTGATAAAATCAACTACAGATGTTGTAGATATATGTGAACTGTAATGATGCTAACGCTACATTCCTTTCAGGTATAATGGCCCAAGTACTAGGGGTCTCTAATTATGCATCTGGTACAGTAGGAAGAATTGATAATAGTACAACTTTGCCTCCATATTATAATTGGGGGTTTGTAGATGAATTAGCATTTTGGAGCAGAGCTTTAAGTGCAGCTGATATTTATACACTGTGTGATAGTTTACCTCTTAAAACTACATATGATTGTTTTAATGGTTCTTGTGTAAATTTTGGACAAGGAACAGGCTTGTTTTCTGATTTCGAAGACTGTCAGTTAGCTTGTCAACCATTAGGTTTAAATGGGAATCAAAATATAACAAAGAAGACCCTAGTTAGGATTACTGATTTTCTAGGTAGGGAGACATTAGATACTAAAAATACTGTACTATTTTATATTTATGATGATGGAACGGTTGAAAAACGAATACTCATAGAGTAATTATCCCTCTAATTAAACCTTGTATTGTCCAGAGATTTCGTAATAACTTAAACTTTTTTATTTGTAGTAGGTTAAAAATTAAATCAATACTTTGTTTGGTTATTTTTAAAGATACCATAAAATATCCTTTAATAAGATTTTCTTTAATATTTTGAGATGCAAATTGTTTTCCGCTTAGTACTATTCTTTCTTTTAAATATTGTTTTTCCAATTTAAAAGCAGCTTCAAAATGAGTGATTGACATTTCAGTTATATTATATAATCTATTTCCTTTTAGGGTGGTGAACAAGCGATAAAAGAGTTCAGATTCTTCACCAAGACCAAGTTTATTTCCTTTCATTCCTAAGTTTACATCAAATTTTCCAATTTTCTGAAATATAGATTTATGAATACACATATTTCCGCCAGAAAAACCTCCCCTTGCAACTAGTGGATTTAAATAACCATCAGTGTTTTTAAATTTTCTAATAAAATATCCTTTATCAATCCAACTAGGACATTCAATCTCAAATCTAGGATAGATTGGCCCGCCAAATCCATCTGCTTTAATAGTTTTTATTCCAACTAATAATGAATTAAGCCAATTTTTATTGATGGTAGCATCATCATCAACAAATGCTATATAATTACCACTAGCAATATCAATTCCTGTATTACGAGCATGACTTAAACCTTGTTTTTCTTCTAGATAATAAATTATTGGAGTTGAAGATTTATAATTTTCTATAATTTTTTTTGTATCATCTTTACTATTATTATCAACAATAATAATTTCAATTTCTTTTTCAGAATAGTGTTTAGTCTGTTCCAGTATACAATCTAAACATAATTGAAGAAAATGTTCGCGATTATAGGTGCAAATAAGAATACTTAAAACCATTTCTTTTTCAGTTTTTCTAAAAAAGATTCCTGTTTAATCTGATTTAATTTATAATCACTACTTATATCTCTTTCCAATTTATACCCAATAAAGTCAAGAATTTCATTCTTTCCATTCTCTGTATTAAATTCTTCAATTGTCCACATTTTTATTTTTTTTGGGAATTCTGTTTGAAGATTTTTTGTGGTTTTATCGTATTCTTCCCAATATAACTCTAATGCTTTCTTTTTATTACTTTCATTGTATTTAGGGTAACATGGATCCCATTTTTCATCTTTCTTCCAATTTCCACCATTATGATTGTACCAATGATTTCTCCCCTCAGTCTTATTTAAGTAACTGTTTACAACACTTTCTTTGTCTCTAACTAATCCAATGATTTTTACATTTGGGTATTTTTGTATTATTAGCTTGATATAAGGTAAATAGTACATCCCTGTATCTCCATAAAAGTATTCATTTGAATTAAAGGTTGATAAATAATTAATCCAATTGAATAATTGATCTGTGTCATTTTCCCATTTTATAAGTGTTCTGACTTTTTTCTCTTCAATTTTCCCTTCATGTAATACTCTCATTTTTTGTTGATGTGAAAGGAATTGTGATAAAGAAACACTTCCACTTCTTCCAGTTCCGATAGAGATAATTAATTGTTTTTCTGTTTTATTCATTAGTTAAAATTTAAAAGAAGCTGTAGCCAAATTTATTTATACTCATTTCAAAAGCTTTCTCTGCTTTTTGAATATTAAATTTATAGAATATATTCCGTTTATTTCTTTGCCATAAAGATAAGTATTTATCATTTACCCCTTTTCTGATAGTATTATCTGATAGACTAATTTGAGTATTAAGGAAGTTTTCAATGATTTTTAAAGTTTCTATTGGATGATTTATCAAGTCTTCATAATTAATATCTAAGCTATTGTTTAGTTTTTTCTTATCTTCTAAGTATTGATTATGACAAACTAGCCAATGCTTAATTAATGAATAATGAGATGTTTTTGACCATTTTTTAGTTGCTAATGAAGTAGCAACTGGATGCCTATAAATTGTAATGAAATAGCTATTTGGGAACATAGCTTGTAAAAAAAGTGTTCTTACTAAATTCGGAGGGGATTTTTCAATTAGATATTCTTTACTTAAATCCCAATAATTACTCCATTCCTTAAAAAGTGTTTTTTTGTTTTCTTTTTTGACTAATTCAGATGTTTCATTTAAAAAAGAGTTTTTGTCAAAACCAAATTTTCCTGGTCCCCCATGCTTTATTGCAGCATTAAATACACTTTGAAGATGTTGCCCTTCATCTTCCATGGCATTCGTGTTTTCAAAACCACTAATACTCTTTTGTTCTTTTAGAATTTTATATAAAAGAGAGGTTCCACTTCTGTGTAATCCACAAATAAAAATAAATTTATGTTTTTGAATTTTATCCATGACTTTTTAATCTAATTAGAAGAAATTTATAAGCTTTATAAAGCTTAATTTTTTTGAATAATCGAATCAATTTCTCTTTTAATGAGGGATTGTGAAGGGATTTCCTTATTCGTTAGTAGGTATTGATTCTTAAACATTATTTTTCCTTTTCTCCCATTCCCAAGCAGATTTCATAGCTTGTTCTAGGGTTTCTTTAGCTTCCCAACCTAGTTTTGCTTTTACCAAGCTACCATTAGCATATATTTGTTCTATATCGCCATCACGCTTTGGGCCAATGGAATAGTTAATGCTTAAATTATTGGTTTTTTCAAAAGCTTTAATAGCATCTAGCACACTTACTCCAATTCCTGTGCCGACATTAAAAGCATGTTTCCCAGGGTTATTAATCAGAAAATCCATTGCCTTTACATGAGATTTTGCCAAATCAACTACATGTATATAATCACGGATACAAGTTCCGTCCGGGGTGTTATAGTCATCCCCAAAGACTGTAATTTTTTCTCTTTTCCCAATAGCAACTTCTGTTAAGATTGGAATTAAATTACTTGGTCTATCGGCAGAACAGTCTCCAATTAAAGCAGAACTATGTGAGCCAATAGGATTAAAATATCTTAAAGCAACACTATTGCATGCATCTTTTCCTAGCATTCCTTCACAAATTTGTTTAGTTTCTCCATAAGGAGATTCTGCTTTTTTAAATGGAGCATTCTCATCAACAGGTAAAATATCAGGCATACCATAAACAGTACATGAGGAAGAAAAGATGATATTTTTTACATCATTTTCTTGCATACATTGCAATAGTACTTTTAAGGAACCCATATTATTGTCGTAATACTTTTGTGGGTTTTGTACCGATTCCTCTACTGCCTTGTAGGCTGCAAAATGAATAACGCCTTCTAGTTTCCCTTCTTCAGAAAATACTTTATCCATGGAAATTTTATCCGTGCAATCGGTATTATGCCATTTTATTTTATTGCCTATAATTTTTTCAATTCCATCAATATTCTGAGTGGAGGTATTGCATAAATTATCAACTATAACAGGAGTGTAGCCAGCAGCAATCAGTTCCACAACTGTATGCGAACCAATATAACCTGCGCCTCCTGTTACTAGTATTTTTTTCATTAAAATGCTCTATTGATCCCAATTAACCATCTCATTTGCACAAAATCTTCATCAGTTGATGGTGCTCTGTTTAAGAATAATGGCATATCAAATCGGATGACTAAAGGTCTTACTCTTTCTAACGGACCAAAATTTCTGAAAGTATATGTAAAACCAATACCTGCATCTGCCCTTACATCTGTGAAAGCTTCAGAATAGTTATCTTTATTCAAGTGTTGGTTTGAAATAATACCTGCATCAGCAAATAAGTAAGAGGTAATATTCTGCTTGCGAATAGAGTAAGGAAGGTAAGCCGTAAAATCAACCTCAGTGTTAAATGCAGCTCCACTTGTACCATTGTAATTGAAAGAAACAACAGTTCCATCCTCATTAAATTCAGGGGCAAGATAGCCAGTATATCCTCTTAGATTCAATCCTCCTGCTGCATGGAAATAATTTGTTGTATAATCATAACTCATATAGTCTGCTGAAATAATTCCTTCTGCTCTAGTGAATTTAGAGTTCATCATTTCTTCATTATTAGCACCCGCTAAACCTAATTTACTTTCTTCTGCCCAATTACTACCCGTACCTAACTGAAAGTATACTCTGGTATTTATTTTTAGTTTTTCAACTTTATTATTGTTTAATGCAGTTAAGATAAGTTTATTATAATCATAGGCACTACCTAATGCTGATGTTTGTAATTTCAAATTGATTTTACCTTTTCCGTAACTGTAATTGTATTTATGTTCTAAATCTACATCAATTCTATTGTTCATTTTTCGCAAATCCCAACCTGAATTAATTAAGTAATTGTCATTTACTCGGTAGAGGGATAAAAAGTCAACAGTTAGTTTATTATTTTCTTTACTATCAGACTTTACTAAGCTTAATTTATTGGTATGTAATCCTGCAAGAAATTGTGACTTTACATTCAGGCGTGTATTTAATGCAATTTTATCTAAGTTAGTATTGTAGTTTACTCGGTAAGAGTAGTAGTCATAATCATTAGGATTATTAATGCTATCCTTTTGTAAAGCCCCAGTATTGAACCATACAGTCCCATTAAATAAATGATGATGGTTCATATACCCTCCATTTAAGTTTAACCCTACTTTCATTCCGTCATAATTATTCCACCAAACATCAGGACGGTATTTTACTTCATAATTTTTCCAATCATTGTATTGATACAATTTATGATCAAAAGAATAAGTAATATTACATTTCGATTTATTGTCAGGCATATAAGCGTCAGCCAATCTGTTTGTTGGGTCAATTATTACTTCTTGAATTCCTGAAGGAATATCTAAAGTTGTAGTATAAGTAGGGTGAATTAAATCCCACCCATGCCATTTTTTAAGTACAGTTGCATCTGTCTTTTTTACAAACCAATTATTAGGAATGTGGTAATCATAAGACTTCCCATCTTTTGCAATTACTCTAAAATCAATTGGCATTTGCATTCTTGATTTTCTTTCAAAAGTTACTGTATTTCCTTTTGCTTTTACTGAATAATCAATTCTTTTTTGGGTGTCTAACCATTGGTCAAAAAACCAGTTTAAATCCACTTTTGTGTACTGAATAATTGCATCTCTGAAATCTTCATTGTAAGGATGAGCAATCTTCCATGTAGCAAAATAATGTTTCATGGAATTTAGGAATAATTCATCCCCAAGAACATATTGTAAATTATACAGCATTGATGCAGTTTTGTAATATACATGCCTATAACCACCACCATGTCGTAAGGCGCCATTAAAACCATCAGAATGCGTTGAAATTACAGGATCATTGTATTTTGTAGCATCATTTATATATGAATAATAAACTCTGCTATCAATTACCTTTGTAGGCTTATCAAAACGGGCTTTATACTTGTTTGTAGTTTTATCTTCAATTATATATTCACCATCAATTGCTATCATTGACCATGCAGTTAAAAATTGAGTAAATCCCTCATCTAAAAGCGCGCGGTATGTTTCATTATTACCAATTTGACCAAAAAACCAGTTATGTCCAATTTCATGTGCTAATAATCCTCTGTAACCCGGATCACTACCTCCATCTAAAGTAATCATAGGGTACTCCATTCCAGATCTTGCATCAGCAACTATCATTTTATGATAAGTATACATCCCAATATCTTCCGAATAAACTTGAATAACCTTTGCAGAAAATTCTGCAGCATTTTGCCATTTACTAGCATGTGGCTCTTGAACTAAAGAATAACAAACTTTATCTTTCCACCAAGCCTCACCAATTCGATAAGTTGGATCAGCTGTAAATGCAAAATCATGTACATTTTCAGCATGATATTTCCATGTTTTTCTTTCCCCTTTTTTATAAGTTGTAATAATTGATGGTGTAGAATTCCATGGTTTATCTTTAAAATTTATAATATCTAATTTCTTTCTTAGATCTTTTGGTAAAACCTGATCACGATTTTGTAAAAACCCAGTTGCTTCAACTACAAAATCAGATGAAAAAGTTAACTCTACATCAAATGCCCCAAAATCACCATAGAACTCTTTTCCTAAATGTTGATCTTTTGTCCATCCAAATTTTGCATCATACACACAAATTCTTGGGTACCAATGTACACCATTGTAATGTTTATATCCCCAAGAATTAAATAGATCCATCCTTCTTCTAACATCTCCTCCATCATCAAAATAAGATTTAAATTTGATAAAAAAGGAAACACTTTCATTTGATTGTAAACTTTCAGGCAAGTAAACTTTCAGAATTGTATTGTCTAATTCAGTTTGCACTTCTTTTCCATTTATAGTGATTTCTTCTATTACTGTCCCTAATTTTTGTTTTTCATATTCACCATATTTTGTTGATTTTCTATTTTGTTTTTGTAATTCATCTAAATATGATTCTGGTTGGAATGCATTTTGATACAAATGGAAATAAACAACATCTAATTCATCAGGTGAATTGTTAGTATAAGTTAATTGCTCAGTAGCAGTTATTATATCTGTCTCTTCATCAATATTTGCTTTTATAGTGTAGTCAACATCTTGTTGCCAATAAGCTTTATGAGGCATTTTATTTTTCCAATAATTAGGATTATCAGTATTCTGGTAAGTATTTGGTGATGCAAGAGGATTGTATTTTTCCTGTGCAAACGATAATGTGCTAACAAAAAGTATAGCTACTAGTAAAAGCTTTTTCATAGTTGAATTTTTAATGTGTGCGAATGTACAATTCCTATTCGGAAAATTGCTTATTTTCTTTAGCATTTGAAATGCTGGCATTTAACTCAAATCCTGTGAGTAAAATGATAGAGTTAAAGTACATCCATATAAGGATAATCATTAATGTACCAATGGAACCATAAATCTTGTTGTATTGCGAAAAATGATTGATGTAATAATTGAACCCAATAGAGGTAATGATGATTCCTAAAGTGGCCAGAATTGATCCTGCTGTAAAAAATTTCCACCTACTTTTTAGTGAAGGTCCTAAGTGAAAAAGGGTTGAAATTCCAAAAAGAAGCATGGCAAGCATTACTAACCATTTTCCGTAGAGTATAAGGTCGGCAGCACTGTTACTTATTATTTCGAAATCGGTTAAATAAGTTACTGCAATTTTCCCAAAAATAATTAATCCCATGGCAATTATGAGCATGAAAGAAAGGAGTATAGTCAGCCCTAATGATAATATTCTCTGCTGAATAAGAGGACGAACTTCTTTCACATGATAGGAAGCATTAAAAGCTTCAATGAGTGAATTAATACCATTTGTGGAAAAATAAAGGGCTAATATAAAACCTACAGAAAGCAAACCTCCTCTAGGGTTATTAATGATATCTTCTAAAGTTGAAAAGGTTATTTCATTGGTTAATGGAGGTAGAACTATTGCTAATAAATCCATTAAAGTTTCTTGTAAACCCTCAATTGGTATGTAGGGGATAAGCGTAAAAAACACAATAATGGATGGGAAAAATGCTAGGAAAAAATTAAAGGCTAATGAGGAAGCTCTAGTAGTAATAGCGCCTTCAATTAATCCTTTCCAAAAGAAAATAGTTACATCATAAATGCTTAAGCCAGCAAAGCCCCAAGGTTTAATCTTTTTTGCAATTCTTATAATGAAGTTATCGGTCATATTGCTTTTAAACTCAAATCAAAATTAAGTAAAGAATGCGTGAGTGCCCCTACCGAAATAAAGTCAACACCACATTTTGCATATTCAGCAATAGTTTTTTCTGTTATTCCTCCACTAGATTCGCTTTGGCATTTATCACCAATAATTGCAACCGCTTCTTTGGTTGTTTTGTAATCAAAATTATCGAGTAGAATTCGCTTTATTCCTCCTTCAGCAAGTATTTCTCTTACTTCCGTTAAATCTCTTGCTTCCACAATTATCTCAAGGTTTTTATTATTATCCCTTAGGTATTGTTTAGTTTTTCTTATCGCATTTGCAATTCCTCCTGCAAAATCAATATGATTGTCCTTTATCATAATCATATCGTACAGTCCAAATCTGTGGTTTATGCCACCTCCAATTTTCACGGCCCATTTTTCAATGGTTCTATTTAGTGGAGTTGTTTTTCGAGTATCTAATAACTTACAATTTGTACCGGAAAGTAGCGTGTTAAGGTAAGCTGTTTTTGTAGCAATTGCACTCATGTGTTGCATGCAATTTAAAGCCAATCGTTCTCCAGTTAAAATTGAGATAGAACTTCCTTTTACAATAAATGCAATATCGCCATATTTCACTTTATCACCATCTTGTAGAAACTGTTCTATTTCCAGAGAAGAATCAACTTCCTTAAAAATCATTTTAGCCAATTCATTTCCTGCAATGATTCCCTCATCTTTAACTAGTAAATGGGCTTTGTTGGTGGCATTAGTAGGAATACTTGCTAAAGAGGTATGGTCGCCATCACCAACATCCTCTCTCAATGCATTTTGTATAAAATTTTTTAGGTCTTTCTCTGTCATACAATCAAAATTATTAATATTGCCAAAAATACAAAAAATGAAGATTGTATTACTCACTATAGGAAAGACATCAGAAAAGTATTTGATTGAGGGAATTACTCAGTATCAAAAGCGTTTGAAACATTACACGCAATTTGAAATTCTTGAAATTCCAAATATTAAAAATGCTAAGAATTTTTCGAATGCTGAGCTCATGAAAAAGGAAGGGGAATTGATATTGAAACAATTACAATCTTCTGATCATTTAGTGCTGTTAGACGATAAAGGGAAAGACTTTACTTCTCCAAAATTTGCTGATAAATTGCAATCTTGGATGCTCAGTGGAAAAAAGCGTTTGGTATTTGTTATCGGAGGCGCTTACGGTTTCTCTGAAGATGTATATGCCAGAGGAAACGAAAAATTATCCTTATCAAAAATGACCTTTTCGCACCAAATGGTGCGCCTGTTTTTTGTAGAACAAATATATAGAGGATATACTATCCTGAATAACGAACCTTATCATCACGAATAAATGAAACTAGTCTTTGCTACCAACAATCCAAATAAACTGTCCGAATTACAAGCTTTAGTCCCTGAGGGGATTGAAATATTGAGTTTAAAGGAAATTAACTGTAATGAGGAATTACCTGAAACAAATCCTACCTTGGAAGGGAATGCTTTGCAGAAAGCACAATATGTGTATCAGAACTATGGTTTTAATTGTTTTGCTGATGATACTGGCTTAGAGATTGAGGCTTTAGGTGGTGCTCCAGGGGTGTATTCTGCTAGATATGCAGGGGAGGATTGCAAGGCAGAGGACAATATGCAAAAGGTATTGACCAAATTGGAAAATGAGGATAACAGAAATGCAAAGTTCCGAACGGTAATTGCACTTATTATTAAGGGGGAGGAAAACCTTTTTGAAGGAGAATGTTCAGGGAATATTACAAAAACTAAAAGTGGGGCAGAAGGTTTTGGTTACGACCCAATTTTTACTCCTGAAGGATATGAACTTACTTTTGCTGAAATGTCAAAACAAGAAAAAGGAGCGATTAGCCACAGAGGAAAAGCAGTAGAGAAATTGGTTGATTATCTAACTACAAATTAGCCTCAATCAATCCTCTTATTTCCTCAGAAGAAGGTCTTGGTGCATTTAAGGAAATTACATTCCCATCTGTATCAAAAAGCATGAACCTTGGGATACCATTAATAGCGTATGATTTTGTGATTTCTGTCCAGCCATTTGCCCATAATTGTACGCCACCTAATTGCTTTTCAGCTACCATATTTATCCAAGCTTCTTCATCAGTATCAACCGATACACTTAGGAAGGTAATGTTGTTATTGTGGTAGTCATGTTCCAATGTTTTTAAAGCTGGAATCTCAGCCTTACACGGTCCGCACCAAGTAGCCCAAACATCAACATATACTAAGCTACCTTTAAAAGTAGAAAGTGAAAGTTCATTTCCTTCTTTATCAGGATAAGTAAAGTCAATAGCTGGTTCTCCTATTTGTGGTAAGTTTGCAATGGCTTCAATTTTTGAAATGTAATACTCAGCCATTTTTACATTTTTTTCCTTTTCAGCCGTAATAAATGCTTCATTATTTAGGCTAGCCAATTCTTGCTCTACCTTAGCAATATGTGTGTTTAAGTTAACAATGAATTCTTCTTTTTCAGTAGTAAACAATTGTCCGTATATATTTGCGTCTTCACCTAGTAAATATTTTTTGGCTAAATAGGAAGACTCAGCAGAACCCTCATAGATAATTGTTTCGTCAAAAAACTCAGTATCAATTGTTAAATTAACATTTTCCCCTCCTTTCAAATACATAGCCGAGCTTTCCTCACCATGAAAAAAGCTAAGGTAAGTTGCACTATCCAAATTAAAGGAAATATTAAAATGAGCAGCTTCATTAAGTGTCGTGATGTAGCTTGTATCCTTCATCATAATTTTAACTGTATCACCCTTAGGGTTAGTGATTGTACCGCTAATAATTACTTGGTTAGGATTAGTGTTTGTACATGCGAAAAGTAAAGTCGCTAACGCAACTGTAAGTAGGTTTCTTAATTTGTTCATCTTGTGTGTTTTTAAAGGTCTATTTCTTTGGGTAAGAATTTGCTTACATCTCCACCATTTTTTATGATATCACGAATGATAGAGGAGGAGATATGAGAAATTTCAGGTGGAGTAATGATAAAGATAGTTTCAATAGTTGCATTCAACTCTTTATTCATTTGGGCAATGTTTTTTTCAAACTTAAAATCGTGTGAATCCCTGAGCCCTCTAAGGATGTAATTTGCGTTTTCTTTTTTACAGAAATCTACTGTCAATCCCTCATATCTTTTTATCTCAATCTTAGGGTTATTTCCATAAACAGCTTTTATACACTCCATGCGTTCCTCAATGGAAAAATATTGATTTTTCTCTCCATTAATTCCTATGGAGATAATTATTTTATCAAAAAGAGGTAAGGCTCTATCCACTATGGATTGGTGTCCAACTGTAAATGGGGCAAAGGATCCTGGAAAAATTGCAATTTTTGACATGCTCAAAAGTAGTAAAATAAACTAGCTTATAGCAAGCGAATTGAATTTTAGATTTAGTTTGCTTAAAAAAAGGGTTGCTGAATTAAATCTATTGGGCTATCGTCCCTACGATTAAAATTGGAAAATACTAAAATGAACAGTTCCGTATTTTCTGACTTCTAAGTTATCTGCTTCAAATTCCGTTTCTTTATCATGTTCAATAATTAATATTCCATCTTTTTTAATTAAGTTATTTTCAATAATTAAGGATTTTAACTCCTGATAATTATCATAATCGTAAGGAGGGTCAGCAAATATAAAATTGAATTCTTGTTTGCAACCTTTTAGGTATTCTAGGCAATCGGATTTTATGGTCGCAATATTGAACCCTAAATCAGCAGTAGTTTCTTCTATGTATTTTATGCAATGATAATTATTATCAACTGACAAGACTTTATCACAGCCTCTTGATGCAAACTCGTATGCTATATTTCCAGTTCCTGAGAATAAATCCAATACATTTTTACCATCAAAATAATAACGGTTTTCAAGAATATTGAATAGGGCTTCTTTGGCTCTATCGGTAGTTGGTCGAACGAGTAATCTATTGGGTGCTTTTAATCTTCTTCCTTTGTGTGTTCCTGAAATTATACGCATAATACTTGTGTAAATAATCCGAAATATTTGTGTTGGGCAATACTGTTGAATGCCGCAGGGAAGGTAAACTGATGTGGCCTTTTCCCAAGTTTAATATTGCGAATATAATCGTACAATAAATTGAAATATTCATCTTCCTTTTCAATGGTACCAAATACGGTTACATCAATGCTTTCAGGTGAAAGTTTGAGTTGTTCAAAGCTGAAAAGGGCATAATAAAGAAGGTCCTCTTTAGTGGTGTAATCAAATGTATTATTGAAGATTAATTTATTTCCTTTAAAAATTGTAATGCTTGCTTTTTGTTCATTCAAATAAAGATATGCTTTTTCAGTATCGGTATTCAATTGGTTGTACTGCTGAATAAGTATGCTCTCTTGTGCTTTCTGTTTTGCTTTAGGGAAAAAGTTGCTTACAATACTTACTATGCTTTCGGGCACTGCATAAATTAAATGTGCTTTTTGTGAAAGGATGTCATCTATCAATATTTTTCCATTTACTTCACTGTTAAAGGCTAAGAGTGTTTTTGCTTCTTCCTCTTTGTAAATTGTGCTGGGTACTAATGTGCTAGGGAAATTCACAAATGCTACCGATTGTGAGGAAAAATCAGCTTTTATAACTGCATCATTATTTATGATTTCTGTAATTTCAGTTGCAATATTTTCAGCAGATGAAAGGCTATATTTTTTAGCATAATCATAAGTGAAGGTAGTGGTGTTGAGTAGGCAATAAGAAAAATGAGAAAGCCCTAATTGTATGGACAGATGATAGCTATTCGCTAAGGCAATGTTAAAATTGTCTGATTGTATGCTAATAGGATTACTCTCCCCAGTTTCCATTTAAAGAAGCTTCATCCATTGACCCTACTTTTAATAAGTTATCCAATTCATAACTTTTATTTTCAGCATCAAGTCCTGTAAATAAGGCACCATAAGTTGTTGAAATTTCAAATACTTGTACCGTTACTTTTCCTTTTTCAACCATTCCAGCATCTACTGAATAAATTTCGTTAGAATGGGGGATACTGGTTAATGCAGTCATATCCAATGGGAATTTTTCATTTCTACTATTTAAATAAGCCTCATCAAATACGGTTTCTTTTGCTAGTACATAAGCAGTGTCACGGCTAATGATTCCTAATTCCAATGCTTGAGCATCAGTTAAAGAATCAGGAGTTTCACCTATTGCTTTTACAATGACCATGGAATCGTTTTCTAAGAAATAAATCAAGGATTCAAAGTTATTTGCATATGTTTTGTTTACTTTTTTGTAAGCAATTTGTACTTGTCTTAAATCTTTTAGTTTTTGTACATTTTCAGCTATTCTTACTTTCGCAACTTTCTGAAACTCTACTTCACTGTCAATGCTGTTGAATACAAAGTAGGCTAGAATAATGTTTAAAGGAATAAGTATAAGTGCAATTTGTTTTGCTTTCATAGGAAATTATTTTTGTGATGCAAACTTACAATTTTTGCTGATATAATAATAAAATGTTTTTTCTTTGTAAAAATTTTTATGATGAAACGATTATTATCAAAGTTGCTATTTAGATTAAATGGATGGAAAATTGTAGGCCCTCATACTTATCCTGATAAATGTATGATAATTTCAGCTCCTCATACTTCCAATTGGGATTTTTTAATTGGCAGGTGTTATGCTTATATTATTGGTGTTCAACCGAAATACTTGATTAAAAGCGAGTTATTTTTACCCGTTATTGGTGCTTTATTAAAATGGAATGGGGGAGTTTTGGTGGATAGGAAAGCAAAGAATAATGTAGTAGAACAGGTAGTTGAAATGTTTGAAACAACTCCACAACTTCATTTGGGAATAGCTCCTGAAGCAACTAGAAGAAAAGTAGCAAAATGGAAAAGTGGTTTTTATCATATAGCTACCAAAGCTAAAGTGCCTATTTTACTTTTAGCTATGGATTATGAAAATAAAAAAATTGGGATTATTCATGAGTTTATCCCTTCCGGAAACTATGAAGAGGACATGCTTTTAATTCAAGAAAAATACCAAAATATTAAGGGAAAGATTCCAGAAAATTATAATCCTAAGATATTCTAAATTATCTTATTTAAAAAATATTGAAAACCCTAAATGAAATTTTCCTTTAGCTACTTAAAACTCATTTCGAAAAACTATCTTTGCATCCTAAAAATTAAAAAATATGTCATCACAGGCTACCACAACTTTAGCAACTTTAGAACAAGCCCTAGAAATGGGTTTGCGTACAGAGGAATTTGATAAAATTATTGAGATTTTAGGTCGTACTCCTAACTTTTGTGAATTGAGTATTTTTGGGGTAATGTGGTCAGAGCATTGTTCCTACAAAAACTCTATTGTTTGGCTTAAGAAATTACCTAAAGAAGGACCTCATATGTTAGTTGAAGCAGGAGAGGAGAATGCAGGATTGGTTGATATTGGTGATGGATTAGCATGTTGTTTTAAAATTGAATCGCATAACCACCCTTCAGCACTAGAGCCTTATCAAGGAGCTGCTACAGGTGTTGGAGGTATCAATAGAGATATATTTACAATGGGTGCTCGCCCAGTGGCACAATTAAATTCACTTAGGTTTGGTAATATTGAGTTGGACAGAACTAAATGGTTAGTGAAAGGAGTAACGAAAGGAATTGGTGATTACGGTAACGCATTCGGAATTCCTATTATTGGTGGGGAAGTTTTCTTTGATAAATGTTATAATACTAATCCTTTAGTAAATGCATTTTCAGCAGGAATAATGAAGAAAGGAGATATGATTTCTGCTACTTCATCAGGAGTAGGAAATCCAGTATTTATTGTTGGTTCTCGTACTGGTAAAGACGGAATACATGGTGCTTCATTTGCATCAAAAGATATTTCGGAAGATTCAGTAAATGATTTACCAGCAGTACAAGTTGGTGATCCTTTTCAAGAAAAATTATTATTAGAGGCTACTTTAGAATTAGCAAAAACGGATGCAGTAGTTGGAATGCAAGATATGGGTGCAGCAGGAATTACTTGTTCTACAAACGAAATGTCGGCAGCAGGAAAACACGGTATGGAATTGTGGTTGGATAAAGTTCCTACTCGCCAAGCAGACATGAAAGATTGGGAAATTTTACTTTCAGAATCGCAAGAAAGAATGTTGGTGGTAGTGGAGAAAGGAAAAGAGGATATTGTAAACGCAATTTTTGACAAATGGGATTTATCCTGTGAAGAAATAGGAATAGTTACTGAGGGAGAAAGAGTAAGGTATTTCATGGATGGAGAATTAGTTGCTGATGTACCTTGTGATGATTTAGTATTGGGTGGTGGTGCTCCAGTTTATCATAGAGAATATACTGAGCCAGCTTACTTTGAAGAATGGAAAAAATTCAATATTGATAGTATAGAGCAGCCTAAAGATTTAGTTGAGGTTGCAAAATTCTTAACAGGACACGAAAATATTGCTTCTAAAAGATGGGTATATGAGCAATACGATTCTATGGTAGGTACAGTTAATATGAGTACAAACTTACCAACTGATGCTGGAATTGTAAACCTAAAAGAAACGGATAAAGCATTGGCTATGACAGTTGATTGTAATGCTAGAATGGTAAATGCAAATCCTGAAGAAGGTACTGCAATGGCAGTTGCGGAGGCAGCTCGTAATATTGTTTGTTCGGGTGGTATTCCATCAGCAATTACGAATTGTTTGAACTTTGGAAACCCGTATAACCCTGAAGTGTACTGGCAATTTGTTGGTGCTATTAAGGGAATGAGTAAAGCTTGTTTAAAATTCAAAACTCCTGTAACGGGTGGAAATGTAAGTTTCTATAATCAGTCGGCAATTGATGGGGTTGAAACTCCTGTTTTCCCAACACCAACTATTGGTATGTTAGGAATTGTAGAAGATAAAAAACACATTACTTCTTTAGCGTTTAAAGGAAAGTCGGATTTGATTTACTTAATTGGAGATAGTAAAAACGATATTTCTTCATCAGAATATTTGGCTTCTTATCATGGATTGAAAGAATCACCAGCACCTGAATTTGATTTGGATGCAGAATACGATATGCAACAAACAATTACTAGCCTTATTCGTAAAGGAGTTATTGAATCGGCACATGATGTTGCTGATGGAGGATTATTTATAACTTTATTAGAGAGTTCATTCACGAATAATTTAGGATTTGAAATCGTAGGTAGTTCAGAAGTAAGAGATGATGCTTTCTTATTTGGTGAAGCGCCATCAAGAGTACTGGTTTCGGTTACTGAAACAGGAGAAGATAATTTCTTAGATGCTTTGAAGGGAAGTAAAACTCCATTCATGTTGTTAGGTCATGTTACAAGGGGTGAAATTAGAATTGATGATAAAAGATTTGGTAAAATAGCTGAATACAAAGAGATATACAATAACTCATTGGCTGAAAAGTTGATGAAATAGATTTGAGACTAGTTAATAGTTCTTAGAATTTAAAGCCGAGCAAATGCTCGGCTTTTTTTATATCCTTGCGAACCGAGTGAAGCAATCTATTCTGTATGAGATAGCCACATTTTGTGCCAAAATTCGCTATGACATAATGGGAGTTTTTGTCTGTCATTTACAAGTTTCTGTCCATCAAGTGCGTGTTTTATAGCTTCAGCCCTGTGTTTTATAGCTTCAGCTCTGTGTTTTAGAGCTTCAGCTCTGTGTATAGATTATTGAAATGTGTGTTATTTATTTTCTTGATTTACCTTTGCTTTCAAGAATAAGAAGCGGGTTTTAATTTACTAAAAAGTAAAAATCAACTTAGCATTAAGTTGGCGTGCGGTAAGGTAGTTGGGTACTGCATATTCACGCCCGCTAACATCAGCTACCCAAAGGTAGGAAACCGTATTATCAATATCTAATAAGTTAAATACTTCAGCTGATAGCCAAATGCTGTTAAAAGCGTTTAGCCATTTGAGTTTACTTTTTTTGTCAGCTGATTTTAGCACTGCCGAAAAACCAATATCTACCCTTCTATAATCAGGAATCCGTAATACATCTTGGTATTTTTCTGAATTAGGAGGACCAAAAGGTAAACCGGTTCCATAAATCATATTTAGGTGCATTTTGTAGTTAGGTCTTCCCGGAATATAATCCTGAAAAAACATAGCAAAATTAACCCTTTGGTCAGTTGGCCTTGGAATGTAACCAACTTCTACAGTATTTCCGTTTGCATCTACTTTGGTATCTCCAATAATGTCTTCTTCAGTTTTCATTACGGATAAACTAACCCAACTTTCTACTCCAGGAACAAACTCTCCATTTACTTTTATATCTATTCCTGTAGCATATCCGTTTGATAAATCATTCGCTAAATATTGTATGCGCACATTATCCACTTTATAAGGGATGAGGTTTTCTAAATCTTTGTGATAGACTTCCGTTATCCACTTGAATGGTCGTCCCCATTTGTAAAATAAATAATCAGCACCCAATACATAGTGTGTTGATTTTTGAGCTTTTATATTGCGGTTAAGCGTGCCTTCAGGCGTGCGTAATTCTCGATAGAAGGGGGATTGGTAATAAATACCACTTGCTGCACGGAAAACGACATCCTTTTCCCAGATTGGGGCATAAGCTAAGGATGCTCTTGGGCTCAATAAAAGTTCTTCATTGTAAGTCCAATAACTTCCTCTAGTGCCAGCATTTAGGGTAAGGTTACCTATATCTTTCGAAACCTGCATATAGCTTGAGTTACGATAAGAAGATAAATTGATTTGAGTTTTCAGTAGTTCGCTCATTACAATTTGCTGATTAGGGTTGGATAAAGAATCTCCAACAGAATCATCAGGGTGAGGGAAATTAAAAAAAGCTGAATCAATCAGATTCCATTCTGATATTTTATCTTCAATATCTTCCTTTTGCATACGGAAACCCCAATCTACTTTTAAGAATTCTTTATTGTAGGTTCCTTTGTGCGAAAAATTAACTACTCTAGCACTTAGGCTATTTCTGGCATGGTTGATGTATTTTCCAACTCCTCTGTCAAAGGCAATATTGCCAAACTCATCTGAACCTAAATTATTTTCTAATTGATATAACCAATACTCACCTAATATGTCAAAATTTTCTTGTTCAAAAGTTTGAAATGCTGAGGTTGTAAATTGTAATTGCAATTGAGTGCTAGGTTGGTAGCTTGTGCTTAGTGCTCCAAAATAAGTTTCATATTTATCTACTTCTTGTCCTTCAAAATAGATTCGGAGTTTTAAAGCCTCATTTACGGTTCCAAAGTCAGTATCTCTATTTTTTGGCACCATAGTGTATTCGTTCTTACTTATGTTTCCTAAAAAACTAATTTGCCAATCCGTGCTGAGCTCATAATTAATAAAAGTCTGTAAATCGTAAAATTTTGGCGTATAGTCCGCTTTAGTATCCATTGCACTGAACAAATATTTATTTGTTTTGTGTCTAGCTCCAATCAAGTAGGAAAGCCTTCCGTTTTTATTTGTTCCTTCAGCATGAGCTGAACCACCCAAAAGACTTAACTGCACACTTGCTGCATTTTTTCTTGGGCGTTTGTAAGTAATATCTAGTACTGATGACATCTTGTCTCCATACTTTGCTGCAAAACCCCCTGCTGAAAATAAAATACTACCTACCATATCGGTATTTACAAAGCTTAATCCCTCTTGTTGTCCTGAACGAACTAAGAAAGGTCGATACACCTCAATTCCATTTACATACACAAGGTTTTCATCAAAATTACCACCCCTCACTGAGTATTGCGAACTTAATTCGTTAGCTGAACTTACTCCTGGTAAGGTTTTAAGTATGGCTTCAATTCCGCCACTATTTCCTGGTAGAACCTTTACATGTTTTGGTTTGATACGACTAAAACTCTCTTTTCTACTTTTTTGGTCCGTTACGATTACATCATTCAATAAAGTAGCTGATGCCTTTAACTGAATATTAAGAATGTAAACCTGTCCCTTTTTAAGCATTGGAATTCTTATTTTTTCTAGTTGAAAACCAATAAAACTATAGGCAATCACTACTGATCGGTTAGCAGGAATTTCTAAACTGTAAGCTCCATCATCACCAGATGTAACGCCTATGTTTTTATTAAGTATTGAAATGTTTACTGCAGGCAAGCTGTTGTTTTGCTCATCGGTAATATGCCCATTAATGGTTTGCCCAAATCCTAAAAAGGAAAGCAATAAGAATAATGGAAGTAAAAGCCCTTTGTGCATATGTTGCAAAAATAGAATTTAAATTAGAATACATAAACTAAGATTACTTAAGTTTAGTATAATTAAAGCTTAGAAATAATTTTATAAATAAATGGTCAAATTATTAATAATTGGAACTTTGAAAAAAGAAAATAACAAAAAAAAGACTGTTAGTTAGTTAGATTAGTTAGTTGCGTTTTCTTTTCATGCAGTAGTGTCGTTTAAGTTATTTAGTTTTAAATTAAAAATTTAGTATGTTTGTACTGAAAAGTACTTTTAATGAAAAAGAGAAAACAACTATTACCGCCCCTTTTTGTTTCAAGTTTCTATTTCTTTTATGGATTACTTTATATGCTATTTCCAAGAATTCCTTTAGCAGATTTATTCTTTACTGAAATTAATAATACTGGAGCTGTGTTACTGACTCAGTATGTAGGGTTAACTTATATCTGTGGAACTATATTGTTATATGATATATTACGTGTTCAGATTAGAAGAAGCATAGATATTTGTACGTTAATTTTACTTATGGTTGGTTTTTTTCATATCTATGTTTATATAATGCTAGACAGTATTTGGATGGTATATGGTTTTATTATCAATATGATTTATGCTGTTTATATGCAGTATAATAAATCAATGATTTTAAAAAATGAGTAAAGTATTAATCCTTTGTACAGGGAATTCTTGTCGATCACAAATGGCAGAAGGCTTGATAAGTAATTTTTTTCCAGAAATGAAAGTGTATAGCGCAGGAACAAAACCTGAAAAAGTAAATCCTTTTGCGGTAAAAGCCATGGCAGAAATGGGAGTAGATATTTCAGCTAATGTTTCAAATCATGCTGATGAATATACCCAAATTGATTTTGATTATGTATTTACGGTTTGTGATAATGCCAAAGAGATTTGTCCGATATATCCTAAAGCAAAACAATTAATCCATCATAGTTTTTCTGATCCTGCTGATGCTACTGGAACTGAGCAGGAACAGTTGAATGTATATGTTGCTGTTAGGGATGAACTAGCGCAATATTTTAAATCTTTTTTTGACAATGAAAGTAAATAATAAAATTTTTACTTGGGTTGAAGTACCCGTTACTGATTTTCCAAGAGCTAAAAAGTTCTATGAAAGCTTGTTGGGCTTGCCTATTCATGAAAGTGAAATAGGAGAGGTGCTGCATGGTTTTTTGGGACATACTGAAAACTCTGTGGGTGGTGCTATTGTACTTGGCGAAAGTAAACCTTCAAAAACAGGTACATTAGTTTATTTTGATGGGGGAGAAGATTTAAATAATTACATCAATTAAATTAATGATTTAGGAGGGGAGGTCTTGCAAGAAAAAACCTTAATAGCAGAAGAAATTGGTTATTATGCTATTTTTATAGATACAGAAGGGAATCGTTTGGCGTTTTGGTCTAATAAGTAAACTCAGCTTTATAGTTTTTCTCGTTCTCAACATTATCAATTACCTTTAAAGTAAAAGTATGTTTTCCTTTTGTTAAGGATTTCTCAATATCAAAGCATAATAGATTGCGTTTGTAATCATAATCCATCAATATCCACTTGCCATCAATTTCTGCTCTGAAGGATTTAATTCCACTGTTTTTATCTTTTATGGTTAATTTAATTGTAGTTTGGGAGTTAAATACCTTTCCTGGAAAGATATTGACTCCTTTTATTTCAGGATTTGTAGTGTCGGCAACAATACAGAAATCACCAAACTCCCTTACTTTAGTTCTTAAGAAGCCTTCCTTCCATTTTCCTCCTAAGTGCCAGAAACTCCCTTTCAAATCAGTTGTGGCAATGTAAGTTCTACTTTTTAAAGTATCAGGAACAGTTGCTTTAATGGAAAGTACATATTTTTTGTGCACAGGTATATTATTGAAATGCACATGATGAATATCTCCAAATACGCCATCAACAGAATCGGTGGTGTTGTAATGAAATATTAAGGGTTCATACAATGAGAATGCTTCCATGTGGAGTTCAATATTTTCTTCCTTGAAGATGTTAACTTTGTCCAAACTAAAAGGAGTATTTATAGTGTCTATTGGTAGAGGACATCTGTTGAGTAAAGGATTGTTGGTTGATTTAATCTTAAAATCTAAGGTAGAAATATTTCCATAAATATCAGTTACTTCTAAAGAGATTAAGTGTGTTAATGTGTCTTTAATGCTTATTATTCCGTCATTGATTAAGTTGCTATAATTGGTCAGTTTATTGTTGGGCAATCTGTAGCATCTGTGGTATTTATTTTTACTCTCTTTCTTTTCTTTATAATCCACATGGGCATTGATGTATCGGCTTGTACTAAAATCTAATTCATCCACTTTGAATTCATAGTATATTGTGCTGTCAATGAACAATTTTATTGAATACACACCATTTTTATTATAGCTATCATTTAACTTGTCATAGGTGAATATTCCTAAAGCAAATGCGCCATTTATTGTTGGTGTTTCATCAATTGAGTATTTATTGTCTTTATTATTTATGCTAATGATTTTGCTTTTTCTGTAGCCATCAATAAGAGTGGTGTCTAAAGCGTAAATTTTTAGCTTTTTTAGGGTTGGAGCAATGTTGTCAGCAATCTTAAATCCAAATTGCAAAGGGTTTATTGGGTGCTCGCTTTTTGTATCCCTTATTTCAAAATGCAAGTGAGCTCCTGCACTTCCGCCACTGTTCCCAGAAAGGGCAATTATTTCTCCTTTTTTTATTGTTAACGCATCTTTATTTGGAAAGAAATTGATTTCAAAACTTTCTTTTTTGTAATGTTCCTTTTTTACAATGCTATCAATTTTAGTGCTGAATTTTTGAAGATGAGCATAAACTGAGGTATGTCCTGTTTCAGGATGAGTGATGTAAATTGCTTTTCCGTAACCCCAAGTGGATACTTTTATTCTTGAGATATATCCTTCAGCAATAGCATATACTTTTTGTCCTTCTACTCCTTCTGTTTTTATATCAATTCCTGAATGAAAATGATTGCCTCTTAATTCCCCAAAAGTACCTGAAAGTAACATACGAAAATCAAGAGGAGCTTGGTATTCTTGAGCAAAAGTAAAACTGTGTGATAAAAGCGTGATAATCAGTAATACAGAGGAAACTAATTTCATTTGTAGGAGAATTTATTAAGGTTTTGAAAAGTTTAGCAAATATAACATCAAAATTGCATCCATAGTGCGTTTAAAAACGTTAAATTTGTAACAATTATTTTTGGGTGAAAGATATTGTAAATAACATAGAAATTAAGCTTGAGAGATTCATTGCTAACCATGAACAAGTCAAGCAAGAAAAGTTACTATTACAGCAAGAAAATAATGCTTCTGTTGCAGCTTTGAAATTAAAAGAAAAGGAAGTTTTAAATTTGCAAGAGAAGATAAAGCTCATGAATATCTCTAAATCAGTTGATGCCTCAAAGCAGGAGGTGAAGGAGACAAGATTAAAGATAAATGAGTATGTACGGGAGATTGATAAATGTATTGCATTGTTAAATAAATAGAATCAAGCTTAGTGGATAAGTTATCGATAAAATTACATATAGCGAATCGTATCTATCCAATGAAGATTGAGCGTAAATCGGAGGAATTCATTAGGAATGCTGTTAAGAAAATTGAAGAGCGACTAAAGTTTTATGAAGAAAATTATGCGATTAAGGACAAACAAGATTTGCTTGCCATGTGCCTTATAGAGTATGCTTCAAAGTTTGAATCTGTAAATAATAAAAAAGTAGTAGAGGATGATGGCTTAAGTGAAAAGTTAGCCGAAATAGAAGCCCTACTTTCTAGTAATATATAAACAGTTCTTTTAAATAAAACAATTTAATCCCGTATTAATATTATTGTTAAACTCAACACTTAAAGTATTGGGGTTTGACTTAATGTGTTAAAAACAGGCCTCAACCCGAAAGGGTTCTCAATTTGAGACAGTGGAAGTTTGCGATATGTTAGCAGCCCTAACCCATGTTCAAATGGAGTTTTTCAGTTTTTAATGCGGGATTTTTTTTAATAAAAACAAATAATAATGATAGAAATAATTATAGTAGGTATAGTCGCTTTATCGGTAGGTGCAGGACTTGCTTTTTTAGTGTTAAACGGAATAAATAAAGGAAAGGCAAATGCCATTATTTCAGAGGCAAATAAAGAAGCTGAGCAAATAAAAAAAGAAAAGCTTTTACAAGCAAAGGAAAAATTTATTGAGTTAAAGTCAGAGCATGAAAAGGTTATTAATAAAAAAAATAACGATATTAATAATGCCCATCAAAGGGTAAAGCAAAAAGAAAATACCCTTAACCAAAAATTGGCTGAAGTAAATAGAAAGGATGCGTCCTTTATAGGCTTAAAGTCTGAGATTGATCAGCAAAGATCAGTTTTGGATAAAAAACAAGATGACCTAGATAAGTCGCATAAAAAGCAAGTTGAGCAATTGGAACAAATTTCTAATCTTTCAGCTGATGAGGCTAAAGCACAATTGGTTGATACCTTGAAAGAAGAGGCAAAAACAGAAGCCTTAACAATCATAAATAATACAATTGAAGAAGCAAAACTTACTGCAAAGCAAGAGGCTAAAAAAATTGTAATACAAACCATACAAAGGATTGCAACTGAAGAGGCAGTTGAGAATGCTGTTTCGGTTTTTAATATTGATAATGATGCTGTAAAAGGAAGAATTATTGGTAGAGAAGGGCGTAATATTAGAGCTATTGAGGCTGCAACTGGGGTTGATATTGTAGTGGATGATACACCTGGAGCTATTATACTTTCTTGTTTTGATTCCGTGAGGAGAGAGGTGGCTCGTTTATCATTGCATAAATTGGTTACAGATGGTAGAATTCACCCTGCAAGAATTGAGGAGGTAGTGAAGAAAACGGAGAAGGAGATTGAAGATGAAATTATTCAGATTGGTAAAAAAACAACCATTGATTTAGGTATTCATGGTTTACATCCTGAACTGATTAAGATGGTCGGAAGAATGCGTTATCGTTCATCTTATGGGCAAAACCTTTTACAACATTCGCGTGAAACGGCAAATATGTGTGCGACTATGGCAGCAGAACTAGGCTTAAATACTAAATATGCCAAAAGAGCAGGATTATTGCATGATATTGGTAAAGTATCTCCGGATGATGCTGAAACACCACATGCAATTATTGGTATGAAGTTAGCTGAAAAGTATGGTGAAGAGCCTGAGGTTTGTAATGCTATTGGAGCTCACCATGATGAGGTAGAGATGACTTCTTTAATTTCACCATTAATTCAAATTTGTGATGGGGTTTCTGGAGCAAGACCAGGAGCAAGAAGAGCTATGACTGACCAATATATTAAGCGTATAAAAGAGTTGGAAGAAACGGCTTTAGGTTACCCTGGAGTTCTTAAATCTTACGCAATACAGGCAGGTAGAGAGCTAAGGGTTGTTGTAGAAAGTGAAAAAGTTACTGATGAAAAAGCTTCAGAATTAGCTTTTCAAATATCTGATAAAATTCAGAATGAAATGACTTATCCTGGGCAAGTAAAAGTTACTGTGATTAGGGAAACAAGAGCGATAAGTTACGCAAAGTAAACCCAAAAAATAAAGCAATAAAAAACCCACTCAATGAGTGGGTTTTCTTTTTTCTATATGTTTTAAATTAAAGCTTGATAATCGTAAATTCTGTTTCTAAGTTTTTAGCCCATTGATTGGTTTCTTCTTCATTTTCATAAGGACCTATAAATACTTTATAAACTTCTTCTGTGCTATTTGATTGGCTTGGTAAAAAGAAATAATCACATTTAAATCCTTTAACTTTTAAATCGTTTACCATTGCCTTAGCAGAGCCTTCTTCTTCAAAAGATCCAATTATAGCCAATTGATTTCCTTCAATATCAAAGTTATATTCTAATTGAGAGGGAACCGCTTCATCAACAACTTCTTCTGAAGAAAGGTCAGGAACAAATGAATTGAAATCAATATTGTTATACCCATAAAAAATACCATAAGCTACTGATCCAACTATTACAACCTTTTTAACCCATGAGAGATTTAAAGGTTTTTTCTCCTTAATAGGAGTTTTAGCTTCAGGAGTTGAAATTTCAATTACCTTTTCTCTTTGAAGCCTTGGAGGAACTGGTGTCTCGTTTTTTTGTTTTATCTGGGCTAATCTTTCCTGAAGAATCCTTAGCTTTTCGTCATTTGTTCTGTCGCTCATTGTGTAGTGTAAATTAGGATGCTAATATATTACTTATTACTTAGTGTTTAACAGGCATGTTTCAAAAATTGCTGATAGTTTTAAGTTAGCCGCATTTACTTGTTGAGGTATTATACTTTCTTCAGATAAACCAGGAATTGTATTGATTTCTATAACAAATGCTTTTTGGCTCATGATAATGTAATCAACACGGCAAATTCCACTTAATTGCATTGCTTTATAAACATCAACAGTAGTTTTTTGTACTTCAGTTGTTAGTTGCTTACTGATTCTAGCGGGAGTTATTTCTTCTGATTTCCCCTCATATTTTGCTTGATAATCAAAAAATTCATTTTCACTTACTATTTCAGTAATGGGTAAAACTTCAATTGATTCTCCATTAGAAAATACGCCAACACTTATTTCAGTACCATTAATAAATTGTTCTATTAGTACTTTTTTATCATGTTCCAGTGCATGATTAATAGCTGTTATTAAATCTAATTTATGAATTACTTTAGAAATCCCATAACTTGATCCTGCGCCATTTGGTTTTACAAAACAAGGAAGACCAACGGTTTTAAGGATTTCTTTTATATCAATTTTATCTCCTTTATGGTATAGAAATGATGAAGCACAATTGAATCCTAATTCTTTTAATTCCTTATTGCATTCATATTTATCAAAAGTTAAAGCAGAAACAGTTGCATTACAGGATGTGTAAGGAATATTTAGATTATCAAAATAGGGTTGAATCAACCCGTTTTCAGCAGGAGTTCCGTGTAAGGCCATAAAAACAGTATCAAATGAAACGAGTTTATTTTCTAGTTCAAAAGTAAAATCTGTTCTGTTAATATCAATCTCTTTCTTATTAACATGTGCTGTGAATTTATCATTCTTAAGGTGAATAATATATCCGTTAAATAATTCAGGATTTAAGTGTTGAAGTATAGTATTAGCGCTTAATAAGGATATGTCATATTCGGCAGAATCACCACCTGTTAAAATTGCAATGTTTTTCATCTTATAAATTCAAAAACAAACTAACAAAATATTTATTGTTTATCAAACTCCTTTACATTCATAATTTTTATATTTGTAAATCGTTATTCAACAAGAAATACAATCCGAAAATGTTAGCCATTTTTAAAGATAAAAAATTATATATTAATTTATTGTTAGCAATAATTACTCTAGTTCTACTATTTGTTGGGTGGTTAAAGTATCTTGATTATTACACCCTACATGATAGGTATATTAAAGTTCCAGATTTTAACAATATGCTAATTGCTCAATTGGATTCTGTAGCTGAAGCTAATGATATTAGGATTGTAATTATTGACTCTATTTTTGATAGAAGTAGAGCAAAAGGAATAGTGGTTAATCAGGATCCAGAACCTTTAACAGATGTAAAACGTAATCGAAAAATTTACTTAACCATTAATTCAATGCAATCACGAAAAGTTACTTTTCCTGATATTTATGATTTGTCATTGCGTCAAGCTATTCGGAAATTAGAAAAAAATGGATTGGAAGTGGGTAGGTTGGAATACCGAGCCGATATTGCAACTAATAAGATATTGGATTATCAAATAAATGGTATTAAAATTGAAATAGGGCAAGAGTTATATATTGGCACAATTGTTGATTTGGTAGTAGGAAAGGGCCTAAGTAAACAAAGTGTAATTGTACCTAATTTAGTTGGTTTAACTAGAATAGAGGCAAATATTATACTGAAATCAACTTCTTTAAATATTGGGGCTGAAATATTTAAATCTTCAGTGGAAGATTCTGCATCAGCAGTTATTTATAAGCAATTTCCAGTAGGGAATGATGATAATACTTTAAATATTGGTTCAGCTATTGATTTGTTTTTTGATCAATCAAAAATAAATACCTTATAATGAGAAGTATTGTACTTATAGCTATTTTGTGTTGCTCTTCACTCTTAAAAGGGCAAGAGGTAATTTCACATTTAGTGTGTAACCCTATTTTAAAAAGTGAAAAGTTATTATCTAAAAAAAATAAGAGTGCTATTGTCTTGCCTTTTTTTGATGATTTCTCCTATAATTCTACTATTGCTGATGTTGACTTGTGGCAGCAAAGCAGTGTTTTTATTAATAGGACTTATCCTATCAATCCTGTTACGGTTGGGGTTGCTACTTTTGATGGTTTAAATGAATATGGTTTTGCTAGAGATTTTTCTCAAGTTAACCCTTCAGCACCTTCTGACACTCTATTGTCTCAAGAAATTGATTTATCAGCAGTGGATACGGCTTACTTGATGTTCTATTTTCAGGGAAAAGGAATAGGAGATTCCCCACAATTGAATGATTCTTTAGTGCTTGAATTTTTGAGTAATACTACAGGTTGGGAGCAAGTTTGGCATGCTAAGGGACAAACTATGCAAGAGTTTGAAAAAGTAATTCAACTAATAGACCAACCAAAATTTTTATACAATGCATTTCAATTTAGATTTAGGAGTTATGCTACAGTTTCTGGGAATTTTGACCATTGGCATATTGATTATGTAAAGTTGGACGCATTTATAAACCCTAATGATACCATAAAATTAAATGATGTTGCTTTTGTATATGCTGCTCCTTCCTTTTTGAAAAGATATGAGCAAATGCCTTGGACTCATTTTAAGAATAATGAGGCGGCTGAAATGAATGATACAGCTGCTATTACCCTTAGAAATAATGGGGCAAGTATCAATGTAGATTACTATTATAATATATTTGAAAATAATAATATAATTGCTCATTATCCTACCTTAGGAGTAAGTAGAAATGAAAGTATTTTTGATTTTGATTCTATTGGTAATTTTGAATACAAGAACCCACCAATTTCTATTAGTAGTTCGGTGTTTAGCTCTTTAATGCCTGATAGTGTTTCTTTTGTGATACAACATGTTATTGGTACAGGGCAAGAGGATAATAAATGGAATGATACTTTGTATTATCAACAAGAGTTTAATTCAAGTTTTGCTTATGATGATGGAATTGCTGAATCAGCTTATGGAATTAATATAAGTGGCGCAAAATTAGCTTATCAATTCCAGTTAAATCGTCCAGATACTTTAAGGGCTATTCAAATGTATTTTTCTCAAATGTTGGATTCAGTAAATCATATTCCTTTTTACCTTACAGTTTGGGATAATAATGGAGGAGAGCCAGGAAATATTATTCATCAGCAGCAAGTGTATCCTAAACATACTGAAAATGGAAAGTTTCACTATTATTACTTGGATTCTCTGTTTCAGATGATTGGTACTTTTTATGTAGGCTGGGAACAAACTACAAATGATTTGTTGAATATTGGTTTAGATAAAAATAAATTAGCAAATCAGTATATGTACTATAATGTTGGGGCAGGCTGGACCAATTCATCTTATCCTGGGGCTTGGATGATTAGGCCAATTGTAAGTATGGAAGAGGTTTTCTTAACAGAGATTAATGAAACAAAGAATGCATTTTTGATTTATCCGAATCCTGCAAAAGAGAAAATTAGTATTATCTCAAATACAATTGATAATTTAATTTCAATTTATAATCTGCAAGGAATCTTAGTGAAACAACTGTATGTAGCTGATAATGAGTGTATAATAAATATTTCTGATTTATTAACTGGAATGTATATTGTTGAGATTAAGAGTGAGAAAAATAGGAGTTTTCAAAAATTTATAATTAAGTAAAATGGGAGAGGAAAAAGAGTTTGAACACTATAAATTTGTTGCGGATAAAGGGCAAAACCCTTTAAGAGTGGATAAGTATTTGCAAAACTTTGTTGAGTTTTCAACTCGATCGAAAATACAACAAGCTATAAAAGCTGGTAATGTTAGGGTGAATGGTTTACTTGTGAAGTCCAACTATAAAGTAAAAGGAAATGATGTGGTAACTGTCGTTTATGATTTTCCTCAAGAGAAGAATGAACTCATCCCCCAGGATATTCCTTTAAATATTACTTATGAGGATGATGAGCTTTTAATTGTCAATAAAGAGGCAGGAATGGTTGTTCACCCTGGTTTTGGGAATTATGATGGAACTTTAGTGAATGCTCTAGCTTTTCATTTTCAAAACTTACCTAATATGGGAGATGAAGACCGTCCTGGTTTGGTGCACAGGATTGATAAAAATACTTCTGGAATTTTAGTGATTGCTAAAACTGAAAACAGCATGACTATTTTGGCTAAGAAGTTTGAGGATAGAGATTTGAATAGAAAATACATTGCTCTAGTGTGGGGAGATGTAAAAGAGGATGAAGGTACTATAACTGGTCATATTGGTAGGAGTTTAAAAAATAGAAAAATAATGGATGTTTTCCCTGATGGAGAATATGGAAAACATGCTGTCTCCCACTATAAAGTAATGGAGCGCTTTGGTTACACTACCTTAATAGAATGTAAGTTAGAAACGGGTAGAACTCATCAGATTAGAGCACATTTTAAATACATTGGTCATCCACTTTTTAATGATAATGAATATGGGGGGGATGCTATTTTAAAAGGGACTACCTTTACAAAGTACAAGCAGTTTGTACATAACTGTTTTAAAATTTGTGACCGACAAGCTTTGCATGCAAAATCATTAGGATTTACACATCCAAAAACGAATAAAGAAGTGTTCTTTGATTCTGATTTAGCAGATGATATGCAGCAATTAATTGAAAAATGGCGTAAATATGCTACTCATCAACAGCTTTAATATTCTTTAATTGTATTGTAAAGCGTATCTCTTTCAATTGGAGTGCGTCCTACTTGTTTTATTAATGCTATAATTTCCTCAGTAGTCATAGTTGGGTTTTGGTCTTCCACACCTGCCATAGAATAGATTTTTGTAGTATCGTCAATCGTACCATCAATATCATCTACCCCAAAAGCTAATAAGCTTTGCGTAGTTTTCTTTCCAATCATAGGCCAGTAGGCTTTTAAGTGGTTAAAGTTATCCATAAAAATTCTTGCAAAAGCGTATAATCTCATATCATCAACAACACTTACCTCATTAATATGCGACATTTGGTTATTTCCGTTACGGTATTTTAAAGGAATGAAAGTATTGAAACCCCCAGTTTTATCTTGTAAACTTCTTAACCTACTCATATGGTCAATAATATGTTTAGGTTCTTCAATGTGTCCGTAAAGAATAGTTGCATTAGAGGGCATTCCTAAGCTATGTGCAGCTTCATGTATTGCTAACCATTGTTCGGCTGTACATTTGTCTTTACAGATTTCATCTCTAATTTCTTTTGCAAAAATTTCAGCTCCACCTCCTGGTAATGAACCTTGCCCTGCTTCTTTAAGCATTGCTAATCCTTCTGTATAACTAACTTTAGCTTTTCGGCACATGTACTCTAACTCTACAGCAGTAAATGCCTTTACATGGATGTCAGGGCGTAATTCCTTTATTTTTTTAATGAGGTCAATAAAATAATGCAAGCCCATTTTTGGGTGAACTCCACCTACAAGGTGTACTTCAGTAATTTCTTTTCCTTCATACTTGTGTAGAATTTCAACCATTTCATCAATAGTGTATTCCCAAGCTTCTGATTTTTTACTTAGTAACCTTGAGTAAGAACAAAATTTGCAGTCAAAAACACAAATGTTAGTAGGTTCAATATGTATGTTTTTATTGAAGTAAGTTTTGAATCCGTTTTTTTGCTCACGAATAGCATTAGCTAGCGTTCCTAATAAGGAAAGTGGAGCTTCTGTATAAAGCTTAATTCCTTCCTCTTCTGTTATTCTTTCTTGCTGAATTACTTTTTGTACAATGGATTGTAATCCATCAGCTAACTGTTCAACAATTAGATTAGTTTTTAGCATTATTTAGTAAGAATAATTTTTTCAATATGCATTCCTTTATCAGTGCTTATGTTTATAAAGTAAATACCATTTTCTAATGAAGATAAATCGATAGTGTTTTTATTAAAACCTTCAGCAAAGAATACTTGTTTCCCAATGATATTTGAGATACTAATTGTATTTATTTTTTCTTGTGAATCAATATGAAGCTTCCCTAAAGTTGGGTTAGGATAGATATTCATATTCTCTAATTGATACTCGTTAATTCCAACTGTTCCATCACAATTCATGCTAACCGTTGAGTTTTTTAAGGATGAACGGTAACCATTTAAAGTAGCATTCATAACATTTATTTGATCATTTGTGAACATCCAAGTGGTTGATGCATAGGACATATAATTTTCGTCCATATCTAGAACATCAGTAGTAAATATATTTGAATAAGATAAATCATTACAAGTATTGTTGTTAGTTGAAGAATTTACACTCCACCAGTAGATATCTTTAGTCGCAGGAGTATCATCAACATACCCTCCCCAATTATTATTGTCATTATCGCAACAAATAGGATTTCCTTGTGCGTCTGATTCCTCACAGAAAGTATGCATTAATCCTAAGTAATGTCCGATTTCATGAGTTGCAGTTCTTCCGTCAGATGAGGGAGCTGCAATACCAACTGTTCCAAAATATCTATAGTCAACTACTAAACCATCTTTCCAAGCATTCCAAGAAGGAAGACCAGGTAAATAAGCATATCCTAATGTCATTCCACCTCCTTGGGAATTAGTTAAGTCACATACCCAAATATTTAAGTACTTTGATGGGTTCCATGCATCTTTCCCTCCATTAACAGTTTTCTTCATAGCATTGGATTCAAAACTATCATCAGCATCCCAATTTGCTTGAGCCGTTGATGTTCTAGTTACTCCGCTTGTAGGGTTTCCATCAGGGTCAGTAGTTGCTAGGCAAAACTTCATATCAGGATTTCCCCAATAGTTTAAGAATGTATTTCTTGGAGGGTTTGGGAACTCAGGATTTGTTTTACTATAATCTTCATTTAATATTTTAAGTGCGTCTTCAATTTGGATCGTTGGAATATTTGTTCCTGAACCAATATTAGCATGCGTATTTTTATGAATAATATGTACAACAACAGGAATTGTAATAGTTGTTTTTTCAGTATTATTTGCTTTTATCCATGCAACATTTTCTGCAATTGAATTTACTCTTCCTTTTGCATAATCAGGATTTGTTAATAGTTCATATTCAACAAGAGGAGTCGTCATGCATTTTTTGATGTTTTCCTGAGCACTGATTTGGAAGCTGAAAATAATTAAAAGGGTGAGGATAAGTTTTGTTCTCATTTTTATTTCTGGATTATTATTTTGTGTGAATATTTTTGTTCTTTTATTTCTATGATTAATTGGTAAATCCCATTATTTAAACGGCTCAAATCAATTTTATTATCTAGTACTTCTACTGATAAAATACTTTGTCCTAACCCATTAAAAATGCGTGCGAATATAGGAGTATTATGGGATTCAAATTCCTGATTTATCCATAAGTTTCCATCAGTTGGATTTGGGTAAATAGTATAGGTTGTATTCTTTTCATTTATTGCTGTGTTTCCAATGCAAAAGTAGGAGGTGTCCGAAAAAGTAAAAGGTATACTTTGTGCGTACTGATTGTTTCCTAAATTAGAGATAATTGAAAAATTTCCGTTTCCGAAATTGCAACAAAATCCATCACCATAACTATCATTAATTACAAATTTATAGCAGTTATAATCTAAGCAGTACATATTTTGATAAAGTGTATTGTTAGCTAAGCTATCTCCACTATCAATAATATTATCATTATTATCTAATAGTATCCAAGAGGTTTCTGAAGCATAGTTATCAGTCATTAAACTAAGCTGTACTTGTTTGCCATTTATTGAAGAAAAAATGATTGATTCTTCATCATTACTAGGATTAATATCAGGACTGTTGTTCGGGTTTTCAGTACTTATATTTAGCAAATGAGTAGTGCCCGTACTTGTTACACCTGATAATAAAATAGTATCTGTTTCATTACTATTTAAATTTCCATTCCAGCTTTGATAATAGTCATTACTACCATCAATATTGTATTTTATTATTACAGTATTTAAAGCGGTTGCTCCATAATTTTTCAAAACTATTTTTGGATAAATTGGACTTGCGCAATTTGTTTGCTGATTATTAGGTTGCAAAACTGAAACAATTCCAGCATCACTATTAGGTAGGCTTGCTGGTATGCAGCCATTGGAAGTAAGCAAGCCTATTCGCCAATTACTAATGCTTGCCCAAATCCTGTTTTTTTGCCCTTCAGTAAATGAATTCATACAGGCGTCATTGGTGTAGTCCATAAAGTTCATAAACATATCACCAGCATTGCTGCATGTTTGATGAGGATGTATTTTACAACCAAAATTTGCTTGTTCTTGTTCTGGAGTATCGTTTACCCAATCGTTACCACAATTATTATCGCCCCATATATGAAATAAGTTAAACCAATGCCCAACCTCATGGGTTGCAGTTCTTCCTAAGTCATAAGGATATATTGCAGTGCCAAGCGTTCCGAAATGTTCAAAATCAATGACTACACCATCTGTTTCGGGGCCTCCAGCCAAGGGAAATTGAGCCCAACCGAGTATTCCGTTTTCAGTTTTACAAACCCAAATATTTAAGTATTTTTCAGTATTCCAAGCAGAACTACCTCCTAATGAATCATAATAGATTTCATTTCCGAAAAGTGGAAAAAAGCTGTTTGATGTTTGTGTTCTGATAATACCATTTGTTGGGATTCCGTTAGGCGTTTGTTGTGCTAAGCAAAAATTGATTTGAGTATTGGCTACTATTGGTAAAAAATCAGGTGGAGTGCTAAAGGCATCAGTATTGGTACGTGTAAAATCCTCATTCAGTACATCTAGCTGACTTTGTATTTGAGCATCAGAAATATTTTCATTTTCATTTTTATAAACTACATGTACCACAACAGGAATAGTTGTGTTTACTCCTTTTTGAAATTGAAATTCAGTAGTTTGTTTTTCTAATTTTGAACGGTTTTGTAATGCTTTAGGATTTGCTTTAAGGTACTCATTGAGACGCAAATTACTTCCACAGTTTTTTTCTTGTGCGTAAAGGCTTGTACTAATTAAAAGAAATAGGAAAAATAGTTGTTTCAAAATTGAGATTTAGGATTGCAAATTTACTGAAAAATTAGGAATTAATTACTTCCGATAAAATCGGTATCAGTTAGGGTTTTTAAAAAGGCAATTAAATCCTGTTTTTCCTGATTGGTTAATTGTAGGCCAATTCCTACTTTTTTCATCTTTGGGTCAATAGTAGAAGAATAGGTTCCTCCTGAATTATAATGCTCTACTACCTCTTCCAATGTAGCAAACCTACCGTCATGCATATAGGGTGCTGTATGTTCAATATTGCGGAGAGTAGTTGCTCGGTATTTTCCATAATCAGCAGCATTTCCAGTAATAGCGCCCAATCCTAAATTAGTAAACGGTTCAGGGTCCAAACCATTATTATGGAATAAATTATCAGCAAATTGCTGTGTTCCATGGCAATGAAAACAATCTCCTTTTTCAGAGTTGAAAATAGCATAACCACCAAGTTCTGATGGACTAAGTTGAACTTCACCAAGTAAGTATTTGTCGAATTTACTGTTTACAGAAACTAGAGTACGAATGTATTGTGATAAACCTTTAGCTGCATTTTCAATTGTTACGCTTTTGTTGTTGAAAGCAGCACTGAATAATGCCATGAATTGAGCATCTTTTTCAGCCCTTACTTGTAAGGAGTCGGTTGAGCCATTTACGGAAAAAGGGTTGGTTATAGAACCCAATACTTTTGCTTCTAGCCCTGTGCTTCTGCCATCCCAAGCTAACTGGTTTACCCATCCCAAATTGATGAGTGCCATGGCGTTTCTTGGAGTTGCAACTCCATTTACATTGCTTGAAAAATTACCAGGACTTGAAAATGCATTTTCTTGTAAGTGACAAGAGGTGCAAGCTAAACCCTCACCATGAGATAAAATTGGACTATTGAATAAATAATCGCCCAAGGCAATTCCCTCTTCAGTAAGTGGATTGTCTTCAGGGTGTAGCATGTCAGGGAAACCGTAAGGAGTGGCTATGCTTTGCGGTGTAGTTATAAAAGGTTCAGGGTAAGTACAACTTCCATCATCTTTTTCTGCTTCACAGTTATAGTTTAATGCACTAGGGTCAGTACACCCTTCTTCTTTTTTGCAAGAGAAGACAAGGGTTATACTTATAAGAAATAGAAGTATTTTTCTCATTTCGTTTTAGTCAATAGTTGTGGAAAAGACATCAGCACCATTTTGTTTTAATAGCATTTGCACATTACTATTTCCCATAATACCATCAGTAGTTAAAGTAATTTCATTTGGACTGCTGTACCAATTATTTACCTCCATATTTAGTGTTAGTGAAACATTACTAGTTTCGGTATTAGTCGAGAGAAAAATAGTATTTGAATTATTGAATGAAAAATCCATGCCCATTGTACCTCCAATATGTGTATTGTAAAAAGTAGTATCATTGTTAAAATTACCTTCTAAAATCATATAATGGTAACCACCACCCATCATATCAGGCCAAGCCATAGTACTATGAAAATCTTCATTTACATATAGATTGCTAATGTTTTTACTAGTATCAAGTCCGAATGTAAATGATATTGAAGTGTAGTTAGCATCAGCTAATTTACTTACTGTAAAGCTTAGTGTTGCTGGCTTATCAATGTCAATAAAGTGCATCTCTTTTAACAATGTATTTCCGCCATCCTCATCATGTAAAGTAATATCAGAAATAATGTAAGCTAACTGTTTAACACTATAGCTTTGGTTGGCAGCATTTGTGTAATTTAAATTGTCTTGGGCTATTGTGCTACTATTTATAGTCTGAGTGAAATTTACAGTAAGTTGTGTATCTAAAGGCTCATCTTTTTTACAAGAAGTGATTGTAAAAACAATTGCTAAAACGAGTATTGTTATTCTTTTCATTTTTCATTTTTAATGGGTACAAATTTAAGAATTATAACGCAATAAATAGTTGATTTGTATCTGACTCCACTGTTTATCTTATCCATTCAGTTTGTGTTGGTAATTTACTTCAATTCAATTTCTTGTTTTCCAACAAAATTTTCATCTTTGCTACGCATGTTTCCTGCACTTAAATATATTGATGTTATCCTGCCTTTACCACTAAAAGGTACTTTTACTTATTGTACTGAACAGGAGGATTTAGTAGTAGGACAAAGGGTGGTAGTGCAGTTTGGAGTGCGTAAATTATATACGGCTATTGTTAAACAGGTGCATGATAGAAAACCAAGTGAATATGAAGCTAAACCAATTTTGGCAATATTGGATGAAGCTCCACTAGTAAATACTATTCAGCTTAAATTTTGGGAGTGGATAGCCAAATACTATATGTGTAATTTGGGGGATGTAATGAATGCAGCTTTGCCATCCTCCTTGAAGTTAGCCAGTGAATCCAAAGTAATTATTCATCCTGATTTTGATGGAGATATTGAATACTTAAAGGCAGATGAAACGCTACTTTTAAATGCACTTAGCCACCAAGAGGAATTAAATATTGCAGAAATAGCTAAGCTGATTCCTGTTAAAAATATCTTTTCGTTTATTAATGAACTTATCCGTAAGGAAGTGGTGCAGATAAAGGAGGATTTGCACGATAAGTACAAAGAAAAAGTAGTTAAAATAGTCCGCTTTATAGCGAGTGATGAGTTTTTGGAAAATACAAAGATGAGCCCAAAGCAGGCTGCATTTGTTAAAGCTTATCAGCAGTTAGGTACGGAAAACTCAAGTAAAAAATGGGTGCTTGCCGATTTGTTAAAGGAAACAGGATATAGCAGAGCAATTTTTAATGCTTTGGTGAAAAAAGAAATCTTTACAGTTGAGCAGGAAGGGATAAGCCGATTGCTAAAATCGAGCCAGGAATTAATAGGAGATAAAGCTTTGGCGGACTTTCAGCAAAAAGCCTTGGTCGAGATAAGAACTGCCTTTACCGAAAAGGAGGTTTGCCTATTGCATGGGGTAACTTCAAGTGGGAAAACCGAATTGTATATCAAGTTAATTGAGGAGCAATTGAAACAAGGAAAACAGGTGCTTTATTTATTGCCTGAAATTGCTTTGACTACCCAGATTATTAAGCGTTTGCAAAAGCACTTTGGGAATAAAGTAGGGATAACTCACTCCCATTTGAACAATGGAGAAAGGGTGGAAGTTTGGAAAGCAGTACAAGAGCAGGATAGTGAAAAAGTACAATACCCAATTATGTTGGGGGCAAGGTCCTCCCTGTTTTTACCTTTTAGTAATTTAGGACTCATAATTGTGGATGAGGAACATGATTCATCCTTTAAGCAGCACCAACCTGCCCCAAGATACCATGCTAGAGATGCCGCTATTTATTTAGCACACTTGCATAAGGCAAAAGTGCTTTTGGGTTCGGCAACCCCATGTGTGGAGAGTTATTATAATGCCAAGACAGGAAAATATGCTTTGGTGGAAATGCACACTCGTTTTAAGGATATTGCCTTGCCAAAAATCCAAACGATAGACATTCGCAAGGCTCACCTTAAAAAGCAAATGACCAAGCAGTTTGCACCAGAAATGCTAAGTACCATTCAGCAAACTTTGGAGGCCGGAAAGCAGGTTATTTTATTTCAGAATAGGAGAGGGTATTCTCCCATTATGAGTTGTGGAACTTGTGCCTATACGCCTAATTGCAACAGTTGTGATGTGAGCCTTACTTATCATAAATGGAACAAACAGTTAAAATGCCATTATTGTGGCTATACCGAGCAGGTTCCTGAGGTTTGCCCGAGTTGCAGTGCTAAGGATTTTAGTGATAAGGGTTTTGGTACTGAGCAGATTGAGGAGAGCTTAAAGGAACTGCTTCCAGAGTATGTAACTAAGCGTATGGATTATGATACCACAAGGGGTAAAAATGCGCATCAGCAGATAATTACTGACTTTGAACAGGGGAGGATTGATATATTGGTAGGAACACAAATGGTAACCAAAGGTTTGGATTTTGACAATGTGGCTTTGGTGGGGATATTGAATGCGGACAGCATGTTGCATTTTCCTGATTTTAGGGCTTACGAAAGGGCTTTTCAGCTGATGATGCAAGTGGCAGGTAGGGCAGGAAGAAAAGGAGAACAAGGCCAAGTATTAATACAAACCTATGATGAGGAACACGAAATATTTGGGCTGCTAAAGGCAAACGATTATGCCACTTTTATTCGCCAACAAATTCAGGAAAGAAAGTTGTTTGCTTATCCGCCTTATAACCGTTTGATAGGGATTACCTTAAAGCACAAAAACCAACTAAAATTGGACGAAACGGCTATTGCTTTGGCAGGATTGATGCGAAAGAGTTTTGGGACTAGAGTTTTAGGACCTGAATACCCTGCGATTTCTAGGATACGGAATTATTACCACAAGAATGTATTGCTTAAGATTGAGCATGAAGCTTCAATAGCTGAGGCCAAAAACATCCTGAATACGATTATAGAAAAAATGCAAAACCATCCGGATTTTAAGGCGGTTCGTTTTATCATGGATGTTGATCCTGTTTAATTTTGTAATATTGACAAACTAAAATTATGAAAAAACTACTACTTATATTACTTTGCTTGCCAATTCTGGTGTTATCTCAAACTGAGCAATGTGGAACTATGGAATATCTTGAATATTTACAAGCTCAAGATCCGCAATTAGAGCAAAAAATGGTTCAAGATGAGATAGATTTACAGAATCGTATTCAAAATCAATCAAACAGTAAGACATCTTCTGTCATTAGAATTCCTGTTGTTGTGCATGTTGTTTATAATAATTCAACTGAGAATATCAGTGATGCACAGATTCAATCCCAAATTGATATTTTAAATGAGGATTTTAGAAGGTTAAATGTTGATGCTTCAAATACTCCTTCAGTATTTCAATCAATAGCCGCTGATATTGAGGTAGAGTTTTGTCTTGCTTCTCAAGATCCAAATGGGATTGTATCAACTGGTATTACTAGAACATTAACTTCTCAATCTTCATTTACTGGTAATGATGATGTAAAATATAGTTTGTCTGGTGGTATTAATGCTTGGAACACAAATGACTATTTAAATATATGGGTCTGTAATTTATCTAGCGGGTTGCTTGGTTATGCAAACTTTCCTGGAACTGGAAATGCTCAAATAGATGGTGTTGTATGTGACTATGCATATTTTGGTAATACGGGTACAGCTACTGCTCCATATGATTTAGGAAGAACAGCTACTCATGAGGTAGGTCATTGGTTAAATTTAAGGCATATATGGGGTGATGCTAATTGTGGAGATGATTTTTGTAATGACACTCCAACGCAATTTGGGTCTAATGGAGGCTGCCCTTCTTTCCCTTATGTTACATGTGCTAATGGGCCTAATGGAGGAGATATGTTTATGAACTATATGGATTACACAGATGATGCTTGTATGAATTTGTTTACTGAAGATCAAAAAACCAGAATGATAGATGCAATTAATACTCATAGATCTGACCTGCTTACTAGCAATGGTTGTAGCGCTGATGTTTATGGATGCATGAACTCATTTGCATTTAATTATAATCCAAACGCTACAATAGATGATAATAGTTGTTGTTTTCTAGCTGGTTGTACTGATCCAGCTGCATATAATTATAATGTAAATGTTTGTGAAGATGATGCTTCTTGTGTGTATTCTGGTTGTACTGACCCAACAGCAACAAATTATAATCCTGTAGCAACAATATATGATGGTTCTTGCGAATATTGTATCTATGGATGCATGAATCCACTAGCATCAAATTATAATTCAGTAGCTACTTGTCCTACAAGTTGTAGTTTCCCTTCTAGTTGGGATTATGTTGCATGTGATTCCTTAACTCTTATTTACTCGGAATATATGTACAACTCTTCTTTTCTTGTTACCCAAACTGGTAGCTATATAGTTCAAGAAAATTACTTTTGGGACCCAAACGACCCTTGGGGGCCGCCAATAGGAGTTAGCGGTTACACCTATGCAAATGTCCTAATCAATTATAGTACAGATACTTTAACCTATATTACTACATGCGACTCTTATACTTGGTCTGTAGATGGTAATACATATACTACAAGTGGAACTTATACAGATGTAAGTAATAATGCTGATGGTTGTGTTCATACAGAGACACTTATCCTTACAATAAATAATAGTACCGCATCTACTTCAAATGCAGCTGCTTGTGATAGTTATACTTGGAATGGAACTACTTATACAACAAGTGGTGTTTATTATAATTACAATACAAATGCTGCTGGATGTGATAATACTGAAATTTTAGTACTTACTATTAATAGTAGTACTTCAAATAGCACTACACAAACAGCTTGTGATTCTTATACTTGGTCAGTAGATGGGAATACTTATACTACAAGTGGAACTTATACAGATGTAAGTACTAATGCTGCTGGTTGTGACCATACAGAGACACTTAACTTAACTGTTAATAGTAGTACTTCAAATAGCACTACACAAACAGCTTGTGATTCTTATACTTGGTCAGTAGATGGGAATACTTATACTACAAGTGGAACTTATACAGATGTAAGTACTAATGCTGCTGGTTGTGACCATACAGAGACACTTAACTTAACTGTTAATAGTAGTACTTCAAATAGCACTACACAAACAGCTTGTGATTCTTATACTTGGTCAGTAGATGGGAATACTTATACTACAAGTGGAACTTATACTGATGTAAGTACTAATGCTGCTGGTTGTGACCATACAGAGACACTTAACTTAACTGTTAATAGTAGTACCTCATCAACTGACACTCATGTTGCCTGTGATTCGTTTATGTGGTATTGTGATGGAAATACTTATACATCATCTAATAATACCGCAACATATGTCTACACAAATGCTTCAGGTTGTGATAGTACAGTAACTTTAGATTTAACTATTAATAGTAGCACTTCAAATAGCACAACAGCAACTGCTTGTGATACTTATACTTGGTCAGTAGATGGTAATACTTATACAACAAGTGGAACTTATACAGATGTTAGTACTAACACTGATGGCTGTGATCATACAGAAACATTAGAGCTAACTATTAATTCAGTAATATCTTCTATTTCACAATCAGGAGATAGCTTATTTGCAATAACTACTCCAATTGGACTTACTGCTAATTGGTATAACATACAGACAGAAGATGCTACAACAAGAATTTGGTTAATGGAAGAAGGGGCTACAACATTTATGCCAAGATTTGATTGTTCTTACTTTATTGTAGTAAGTGATAATGCTTGTATAGATACTAGTGAGATATATTCTTATGGAGCAAATGCTGCTAGAATAGGTTCATTTATTACCTCTCCAAATCCAACATCAGGATTGGTGAATGTTAAGTTTGATAATCCTAAGAATCAATTTGTAATGTTTAAGCTAATTAGTAATAATGGTTCTAAGCTTGATGAGTTTATTACAGTAGAAAATAATTTGAATATTGATTTATCAAACTATCCATCAGGTTCTTATTATTTGTATTTCAATTCTGAGGATGCAACTCAAGGCTGTAGATTAGAAGAAGTAAAGAGAAAATCAACTAAAATAATTTTAAACAAATAGATATGAGAAATATACTTTTAATAATATTATTTGCAACAGGTCTAATATTAACTTCTTGTGGTAAGAGTGGTGACCCACAACCAACTTGTGAGGAAGGAGGAACTGAAGTCACTCCTTAGTTAGCTTAACAACAAGCTTTCCATACGCTATCTTTAGGTGCTGGAGCTGTAATAGAAATAAGTTCCTTTGTTACGGGGTGTATAAATTCTAGCTTTTGAGCCAATAAATGGATGCTAGCATCTTTGTTGCTTCTTTTGGCACCATACTTTAAATCCCCTTTTATGATACAACCTATATTGGCTAATTGTACCCTAATTTGGTGATGACGACCAGTTTTAGGTTTTATCTCCAAATGATAAAAGTTGTCTAATTTTTTAAGCAGTTTAAAGTCCAATACCGCATGTTTTCCATCTTCTGTTTTGGTTATAAAGGATTTGTTCTGCTTTTGGTTCTTTTGTAAATAGTTTTCAAGTGTTCCTGAAGGGTTTGGGGGTGCATTGTCCACCACAGCCCAATAGGTTTTTTGTACTTGCTTTTCACGGAACTGTTCATTCATTCTTGTAAGAGCCTTGCTCGTTCGCGCATACAATACAATACCAGAAGTAGGACGATCCAACCTATGAATAGTGCCTAAAAACACTTCTCCTGGTTTGTTGTATTTTTTTTTGATATACGCTTTTACAAAATCGGATAGGGGAGCATCACCTGTTTTGTCGCCTTGTACTATATCGCCTGATTTTTTGTTGATAGCAATGAGGTGGTTGTCCTCATAGAGCACCTCCAACATTAGTATTGCTCTTTTTCGTTCGGAAAGTTTTTGGTTTTTACATCAGATACATAATTTTGTACTGCTCCTTTAATATCGTCAGCAAGGTTGAGGTACCTTCTTAAGAACCTTGGATTAAACTCTTGTACCATACCTAGCATATCGTGCAGTACCAATACTTGACCATCAACACCATTCCCAGCTCCAATTCCAATAACCGGTATACTGATGCTTTCAGCAACTTTCTGTGCTAATATGGCAGGCACTTTTTCCAATACCAAAGCAAAACAACCAGTTTTTTCCAATAACTTAGCATCTATTAATAATTTTTCTGCTTCTTCTTCTTCTTTAGCCCTTACTGTATAAGTTCCAAACTTATAAATGGATTGGGGCGTTAATCCTAAGTGTCCCATCACTGGAATTCCTGCTGTAAGTATTCTTTCAACAGATTCTATTATTTCGCTACCCCCTTCTAGTTTTACGGAATGCCCACCACTTTCCTTCATTATTTTTATAGCTGATGAAAGAGCCTCTAATGAGTTACCTTGGTAAGAGCCAAAAGGCATATCCACTACTACTAAAGCTCTGTCAACTCCTCTTACTACTGAAGAAGCATGATAAATCATCTGATCAAGAGTGATAGGTAGTGTAGTTTCGTGCCCAGCCATTACATTAGAAGCTGAATCACCAACCAAGATAACATCAATTCCTGCACCATCAATAATTTTGGCAAGGGTATAATCGTAAGCCGTAAGCATGGAGATTTTCTCACCATTTTGCTTCATTTCACCAAGGGTGTTGGTGGTTACTTTTTTATAATCTTTTTTTGCTACTGACATTTTTTATTTTGTAAGGGTTACTACAAATGCATTAGGATATCCTAAAGTTGCTAAGCTGTTTTTATGTGCTGTTGCTTCTTGTGGGCTTTTGAATTGCCCTGAAAGGTAAACATAAGTTCCGTGTTCGGTAGTTTCGTACCACACTTCATCCAGTCCTTTAAGTGCAGAATAAGGTTGTACTTGCATATAAACTCCAAATTGTACAGCATAAATTGCACTGTTCCCTTTAATCTCTTTTGGAGTAGTATAGGTAGTAGTTTGCTTTGTTAAGTCAGATGGTTTTACGCCATTTATTTCAAAGTCTTTAAGAATAAATAATTCTTTTAACTCAGTGTTGGTTGTTTCAAGGTTGCTTAGTTTCTTGTTTAAAGCTTGTACATCAGTGTTTAAAGCTAATTGTTTTGCTTTCAATAGTGAAAGTTCACTATTCAAATTATTTACAATATCATCATGTTTATTTTTGATGTTTTGTAAAGCAGTTATTTCTTTACTTGCTTTTTTCAATTCAGCTGAAAGTGATGCAGCATTTTTAGCACATTCCTTGGCTAGTGCTCCATTTTTATTTGCAGATTTTAATTGTTGGCTTGTAATGCTTAGCTGTGCTTCTAAGGCTTTAATCTCAGCAACCTTAGTCGTTATACTTTTTGATAAACCGTTTTTTGTTTTTATATGTGCTACTTTTTCAGCAGTCAAATCACCTGTTAAAGTTGAGTTCTTTTTTGTTGTTTTACTTACTTGTGCTTTTAAAGTTTTTACCTCAGTACTTAGCTTAGTATTTTTTGCTTTTGATGATTTATTTACTTTATTTATATCATTTGTAAGTGCTGTGTTTACTGATTTTTCAAGTGTAATTTGTTGTTTTAAAGCCTCTACTTTTTTAGCTAATTGTTTGTTAGATGCTGATGCATCAGTCTTACTGCTGTTTAAGCTACTAATTGTTGTGCTTAATGCATTTATTTCTTTTTCTTGCTCAATAGTAACTGCTGCCAAGTCCGTGTTTTTAGTGTTTAAGCTATTTACCTTAGTAGTAAGCTCTTTGTTTTCTGTACCAAGGTTAGTTATTGATGAATGCGTACTAGTTGCACTATTTTTTAAACCTACTATTTCTTCCTCTTGTTCAATTGTTACTGTAGCAAGTTCAGAATTCTTTGAAGTAAGTAATTTAATATCAGCTATTAATGTATTTTTTTCAGTCGTTAAACTGTTAATTAAAGTTTCGTTTTCAGTATTTGTTGTTTCTAATTGTTCAGCTTTACTTGTTTTGTTTTTAAGGTCAGTAATCATTCTGTTCAAACTTGCTATTGCTTTTTCTTGCTCAATAGTAACTGCTGCTAAATCAGTATTTTTAGTGTTTAAATTAGAGATTTTTTCATCCTGATTTCCTCTTGCCTCAGTGTTTAAACTATTGAGTGTAGCATTGTTCACTTCAAGAGTTGCAATTTTTTTATTTAACTCCTCAATTGTTGCATTTATGCTTGGTGTATTTTCATTAACATATGATGCTACAGAGTTGTTTTCTCCTTTAGTATTTACATAGTAATACGAAATTCTTGCTTTTGTTTCTGGGCTAATAATTAAACCACATGATCCGCTAGTGTAATCAGGGACAAAGAAAGTAGTAAGGTAATCACTATTTACATAAACATCATAAACATTATTTTCAGTTCTTATCTCTATAAAGTTGTGTTCATCAACACCATTAATAGTTTTATTTTTTACCCAACCTTCATGTTTGCTAACTCCACTAAGTGTTTTATAAGTATTTCCTAGAAGTTGTTTTACTCTGTATTCTCCTTTTTTATTAATTTCAAAAATAATAGCTCCTTTTCCGTCTTGTTGTGCTTTTACAATAATTCCAACACTGGCTTTTTTATTTTTACTAGGGCCAATTCGTACAGCTGTTTTTAGTGTGAAATCAGAAATAGAGGAGTTATTAGCAATAATTGCATATTCACTATCTTCATTATTTCTACTCAATAAGTAGTCTCCTTTATCCAAAATAAAATAGTTATCAGTAGTAGTGACAATAGGGAAAAAGTCTCCTTCTTGATTAAAATCCTCATGTATTATAGCTTTATTATATGCAGTAGACGAAATTTGTTGAGCATTAAGGCTACTACTTAAAATAGTGATAAATAAAAGTGTAGTTGAAATAAAATGTTTCATTGTTCGTTTTTTTCTAATTGTGGCAAATTTACAAATTATGCGTTTATCATCTCATATAAAAGGATAACTTTGCAAACATGAAAAAAATATATTTAATCTTATCCGTTTTTGCTATTGTTTTTACGGCTTGTGAAACTGATTTTGATGTGAATGCTAAATGGGAAGAGGTGACGGTTGTTTATGGGCTTCTAGATGCTGGTGATGAGAAGAAAACTCAGAAAATCAAAATTAACAAAGCTTTTTTAGGGAAGATGGATGCCCTGCAAATGGCTCAATATGCTGATTCTGTTAATTTTATTCCTAATAATTTAGATGTAAATATTTATAGAATTAAGAATGGGAATATAATTGACTCAATTGTTTTAGATACTACAATAATTATTAAAGATTCATTAGCTTCTAATGGTATTGATCCAGGAATCTTTTCTATTGATAATAATATTATTTATACTTTTGAAAATGATAATTTTTTGAATTCAAATTCTGAGTATGAATTAGTTATTAAAAATAAAGTGTCAGGGAAAGTAGTTACTTCTACAACCAATATTATCTCTGGTTTTAAGTTTGATATGCCAAGTAGTTATCAATTTGGGTTTGTATCTAATTTTACAGAAGGGACCCCAAGTGCGACTGAATTTAGTTCTTCCATAGTGGAATGGGGAAATTCAAATGATAATGGTAAAATTTATCAATTAGATTTAGTTATTAATTATTCTGAAAATCAAGTAGCTAAGCAATTAATATATGCTCAGCCATTGGTGTACGAGCAAGATCCTAAAGTAATTATTAAAGGAGAAAGCTTTTTTAATTTTTTAAGTACGGAGCTGACTAAGGATGACACTAAAGTAAGGTACTTTAATGGGATTGATTTAGTGATGACGGTTGGTTCTGAGGATTTGGACACCTATATTAAGGTAAACCAACCAATTACTGGAATAGTACAAGAACGTCCTCAATTTACCAACATTCATAATGGAATAGGTTTGTTCTCTTCAAGATTTACTAAAATTAGTTATAACCTTCCTCTTACACAGAAAAGCACTAGTTTTTTAAAATCTATTGATGGTTTGGATAGAAATTTTCAATAATCTGACGCTCTGTCAGTAAATCAGTTTTAATTTTATCTAGTAGTTTGTTTTTATGACAGTTTTGTCGTGTAAAATGCTTTGGCATTATAATTGCAGTAATTACTTATCAGAAAACAAATTATTTAAATTTAAAACATAATAAAATGAGTAAAATTATTGGAATCGATTTAGGGACAACAAATTCATGTGTTGCTGTTATGGAGGGGAATGAACCCGTAGTTATCCCAAATGCTGAAGGGGCAAGAACAACTCCTTCAATTGTTGCTTTTATTGAAGGTGGTGAGCGTAAAATTGGAGAGAGTGCAAAGCGTCAAGCAATTACTAATCCAACCAAAACGATTGCATCTATAAAACGATTTATGGGAGAGAGTTTCTCTGCAATGGCTAAAGAAATCAAGAATGTTCCTTATAAAGTAGTAAAAGGAGATAACAACACGCCAAGAGTTGATATTGATGGTAGATTATATACGCCTCAAGAAATTTCAGCAATGATATTGCAAAAAATGAAAAAAACTGCTGAGGATTATTTAGGTACTACTGTTACTGAAGCAGTTGTTACTGTACCAGCTTACTTTAATGATGCACAAAGACAAGCAACTAAAGAAGCAGGAGAAATTGCGGGGCTTACTGTGAAGCGAATTATTAATGAGCCAACTGCAGCTGCATTAGCTTATGGGTTGGATAAAGCTGATGAAGATAAAACAATTGCTGTTTTTGATTTAGGAGGTGGTACTTTTGATATTTCTATTCTTGAATTAGGGGATGGAGTTTTTGAGGTAAAATCAACTAATGGAGACACACACTTAGGAGGTGATGATTTTGACCAAGTAATTATTGATTGGTTAGCTGATGAGTTCAAAAAAGAGGAGAGCATTGATTTGAGAGAAGACCCTATGGCTTTACAAAGATTAAAAGAAGCAGCTGAAAAAGCAAAGGTTGAGCTTTCTTCATCTACAAAAACTGAAATTAATTTACCATACGTTACGGCTACTGCTTCAGGACCAAAACATTTAGTGCGTACCTTAACAAGAGCACAATTTGAGCAATTGGCTGATAAATTAATTCAAGCCACTATTAGTCCTTGTAAAAAGGCAATGAAGGATGCAGGAATGACAGCATCAGATATTGATGAAGTAATTTTAGTAGGTGGTTCAACAAGAATTCCTGCTATTCAAAAAGTGGTTGAAAAATTCTTTAAAAAAGTCCCTTCAAAAGGTGTAAACCCTGATGAGGTTGTTGCAGTTGGAGCAGCCATTCAAGGAGGTGTACTTTCGGGTGATGTAAAAGATGTATTATTGTTAGATGTTACGCCACTTTCATTAGGAATTGAAACAATGGGAGGTGTAATGACGAAATTAATTGAGGCAAATACTACTATTCCAACTAAAAAGTCTGAGGTATTTTCAACTGCTGCTGATAATCAACCAGCTGTTGATATTCATGTCTTGCAAGGAGAAAGACCTATGGCTAATGATAATAAGTCAATTGGTCGTTTCCAATTAGCTGATATTCCACCAGCACAAAGAGGGGTTCCTCAAATTGAAGTAATGTTTGATATTGATGCAAATGGAATCTTAAATGTATCAGCAAAAGATAAAGCAACAGGAAAAGAGCAAAATATTAAAATTGAAGCTTCTTCAGGGTTATCTGATAAGGAAATCGAAAAAATGAAGCAAGAAGCGGAAGCGAATGCGGAAGCGGATAATAAAGCAAAAGAAACGGCTGATAAAATTAATGGAGCTGATGGAATGATTTTTCAAACTGAAAAGCAATTGAAAGAATTTGGTGAAAAATTATCGGATGATAAAAAAGCGCCAATTGAAGAAGCTTTAGTGGAATTAAAATCAGCACATGAAAGCAAAGATTTAGATGCTATTGATGCCGCAATGGAAAAAATAAATACTGCTTGGACGGCTGCTTCAGAAGAGATGTACAAAGCTTCACAAGAAGAAGGGGCTGCTGCTGAAGAAGGGCAGGCAGAAGCTGCTACTGATGATGTAACAGATGTTGAATTTGAAGAAGTAAAAGAGGAAGAATAATCCTTGTATCCATAATACTGAAAAGAGCCCTGCATTATTGTAGGGCTTTTTTTATATTTGCATTATGTTAAAAAACTTACTTCTCTTCATTTTTGTTTGTCCAATGCTTATAAATGCTCAAGTTGCTTTTATTTCAGGGAATGATACTATTTGCGAAAATGCAAATCCTGCAGTAGTTAAAATTGATTTTTTAAGTACTAATCCTCCATATACTTTTGAGTATGTAATAAATGGAATTAGTCAAAATTCAATTACTACTCAAAATACACCTTACTTAATTAAAACAAAACAAGAAGGAGTTTATACCCTGAAATCGTTTAATGATGCATTTTCGGTAGGGCAAACCAATGGAAGTGCATTGGTAACGGTACGTCAGCCGCCAATAGCTATTATTCATTTGCTTACCGATACTTTATCTGTGTTTTTTCCGAAAACTAAATTTGTAAGTAAATCAATAGGAGATATAGTGCAACAAGTATGGAATTTTGGAGATAACACAGGTAATTTTACAATTAATAATCCTGAACATATTTTTCCTACTGATGCTAATGGAATGGGAATAGTTGCCCAATATCAAGCAGTTTTAATTGTTGAGGATGAAAATAGTTGTTTTGACACTACAGTGCATCAAATTTGGGTTCAAGAAGAATATTGTTTATTTATTCCAACTTCCTTTACTCCTGATAACGATAAGATAAACGATAAATTTTGTGTAGAATATCATGCAATCCGAGAAAATACTTTTTTATTTAAAGTATATAATGTGCAAGGTGATCTTATGTTTCAATCAACTAACCCTCAAGAATTAAAATGCAGCATGCATGGGGGGTGGGATGGAATTCATTATAAAACTCAAAAGGAATTACCTTCCGATACTTATGTTTATGAACTCTATTTTCAAGATTTTGAAGGCTGGAAGCATAAGGAGTATGGAACTATTGTGTTAGTGCGATAGATTTTATTAAATAACAATTTACTAAAGCGAGTAAAAGACCTTCAATTTAAAGGCTTTTTCTATCTTTGATTTTTAAAATTTAACATATGAAATTATTAGAAGGAAAGACAGTAATCATTACTGGGGCGAGTAGAGGAATAGGGAAGGGAATTGCTGAGGTGTTCGCTAAACATGGTGCAAATATTGCATTTACCTATCGTTCATCTGACGAAAAAGCTAAAGCTTTAGAAAAAGAGCTGTCAGCAAATGGTTGTAAAGCAAAAGGCTATAAATCGGATGCTTCTGATTTTGAGGCGGCACAACAATTAGCAGCTGATGTATTAGAAGAGTTTGGGAGTATTGATGTATTAGTAAATAATGCAGGAATTACTAAAGATGGTTTGCTTATGCGTATGTCAGAAGAAGATTTTGATAGGGTGATGAATATCAATATGAAATCAGTTTTCAATATGACAAAAGCTGTTTTACGCCCAATGCTTAAGCAAAGAAAAGGTTCTATAATTAATATGAGTTCAGTGGTAGGGGTAAAAGGAAATGCAGGACAAGCTAATTATTCAGCATCTAAAGCAGCTATTAATGGTTTTACAAAATCGACAGCCTTGGAACTAGGATCCAGAAACATTAGATGTAATTCTATTGCTCCAGGTTTTATTGAAACAGAAATGACTGAGGCCTTAGGAGAAGAGAAAATTCAAGAGTGGAGAAATACAATACCTTTGAAAAGGGGAGGGACTACTGAAGATATCGCAAATGCTACTTTATTTTTAGCCTCTGACATGTCAGCTTATGTTACAGGGCAAGTTCTGCATGTTTGTGGGGGAATGCTTACCTAAACAGATGGGTATAAGCACCGATTTACCAATAATGTATACTATAGCTTGCCTTTTATTAGGTTTATGCTATGCTTATTTTTTATACCGAAAAGAAGGTTTGCTTTCTTCTGAAAGACTAAAGCAATTTCTTTTTGTGATACGCACTTTATTTATTGCTTTCTTGGCTGCTTTACTGCTTAACCCTATTATTAAATCCTTACATAAAACTACCCATAAACCTATTGTGATTTTGGCACAGGATATTTCTCAGTCAATTCCTGACACCTCTTCCCTTCATTTTTTAAATAGCTTAAGTAATAAACTTTCTGATTTTGAAGTGCATCATTTTTCATTTTCTGATGAGGTAAGTCAAGGTTTTTCTGCTGAAAATAAGGGATTGTTGACCAACTATAGTAATTTGTTTCAAGATATGAATAGTCGTTTTGCTAATCAGCATGTTGCTGCTTTGGTATTAGCTACTGATGGTTTGTATAATAGAGGGAATAATCCGCTTTATGGGGACTTAATGAATTACCCAATTTATACGATTGCTCAAGGAGATACTACTCTAAATAAGGATGTAAGTATTGTTAAAGTGAAACAAAATGAAATTGCTTTTTTAGGTAATACTTTTCCTTTGGAAATAGCTATTGCTGCTCAGCAATGTAAGGGAGAAAATATTCAGGTTAATATTTGGCATAAAAATGAGAAAATTTATACTGAAAAGATAGCTATTTCATCTGATGATGACTATGAAAAAGTAAAGGTAAATCTGCTTGCTGATGCAGTTGGTTTACAACATTATATTATTACTGTTACTCAATTTTCTGCTGAAAAAAACATAAAAAATAATAGCTATACCGCTTATGTTGATGTGATAGATTCTCGCTATAAAATTTTAGTATTAACTGAGGGGGTACATCCTGATGTAGCGGCTTATAAAAGTGCTATTGAAAAAAATAAAAACTATGCTCTGGAGCAGTATACTATTACTGATTTTAATGGAAGCTTAGAGGCTTATCAGTTAGTAGTTCTTTTTGGAGTTGAGTATGGTTCTCCAATTGTAAACAATTTAAAGAAGTCAAAAATACCACTGCTTATTTTTAATCTTAAGCAGAATATATACAAACAGTTTACTTCAATTTTTAGTTTTAAGAGTAGGGGAGGGTTAGAAGAGGTTCAGGTAGTAAAAAATGAAAGTTTTTCCAACTTTACATTTTCACCTGACTTATTGAACCTTATAGATGCGGCACCTCCATTATATTCCCCATTTGGAAAATATACTATGCAAGTTGGTGCTGAGGTAATGTTATTGCAGAAAATTAAGGGCCTCACTACTAGTAATCCTATTGTAGTGTTGGATGAGCAAAATGGTAGAAAAATTGCTGTTATTACAGCTGAAGGATTCTGGAAATGGAAATTATATGATTATGCATTTGCTAAAAATAATACAGCATTTGATGAGTTATTTTCTAAACTAACCCAATATTTAGTATTGCAAGAGGATAAAAGTAAATTCCGAGTTAATTATAAAAAACAGATTGCGGAAAATTCAACTATTTATTTTGAGGCTTCCCTTTATAATGAGAGTTATGAGTTAGTAAATAACAAAGAAGTATCGTTAATTATAAAAAATGAAAAAAGAGAGAAGTTTGAGTATGTATTTTCTAAATCAGTTGGAAAATACAGTTTAAATGCGGGTGTTCTTGATGTTGGAAAATATACTTTTTCGGCTAAGGTGAAGGGGAGTGAAATGATTAAAAGAGGGAGTTTTGATGTCAAAGCAATTCAGTTGGAACAATTACATACTGTGGCAAATCATAAGTTATTGTATCAATTAGCTAATAATACTAGTGGAGGTGAATTGTTTTATCCAAATCAAATGGATGAAATTGCAGCTACTATAAAGAAAAGTAAGAATAATTATAAGCGCATTAGTGAAGAAGAAAAATTAAATGGAATCATTAATATTCCTTGGATTTTGTTAAGTTTGCTAACTCTCATTTCTTTGGAATGGTTCCTGAGGAAATATAATGGACTAATTTAATATGATAAAGCAATTTATTTTTGGAATATTATTAGTTGCAGGATTAAGTTCTTGTACTACTTCATCAGTATTGGTGAATGTGCAAAGACCAGCTGATATTACAATTACACAGGATATACAAAATGTTGTTGTGGTAAATAGGTCGCGCCCATCAAAAGGTAATTTAGTAGGAAATATTATTGAAGGTTTGATTAGTGGAGAGGGTATAGGTGCAGATAGAAGAGGAGCTGAATATTGTGTAGATGGGCTTATAAGTATGCTTAATCATTCAGAACGATTTAGTTTGAAAAATGTAGGAGGTTTAGAACTAAAAGGTACAGGAACTTCTTCTTTTCCAGTTCCTCTAGCTTGGAATGAGGTAAAGAGTATTTGTGGTTCTTATGATGGAGACGCTTTATTAGTCTTGGAAACATTTGATTCTGATTCCAGAATTATAGTTGGACTTCCTGTTAGTCGTACTAGAAAAGTAAAAGGAATAAAAGTAAAAGAATTGCGTTATCCTGCAACACTTACTATGAGTGTGGAATCAGGTTGGAGGATATATGATGTAAATAAAGAACTCATTATTGACGAAAATAAATTTACTGAAATAAAGGAGTTTAAAGCTTGGGGACACTCTCCTGAAGAAGCGCAGTTAAATTTACCATCTAAAAGAATAGCGATTAAAAAATCTGGAATTTATGCAGGTGAACAATACGGTTTTCGTATTTCACCTATATGGGTAAATGTAAATCGCACCTATTATATTGGTAAGTATGAAGAACTTAAAAATGCAAGAAAATGTATAAAAACGGGAGATTGGGATACTGCTATTGAAATATGGATGCCACTAACTGATGATGTAGATGTAAAACTTGCCGCAAGAGCTGCTTTTAATATGGCTTTAGCTAGTGAGGTAAAAGGAAGCCTAAATGCTGCAATTGATTGGGCTAAAAAATCACAAGAATTAGGAGAAAAAAAAGCCTATAATTACATAAATGTATTGAATAGGCGAAAGATGGATGAAGAGAAACTTAAACAACAATTAAATTAACTAAAAAAAAAATTATGGAAAATCAAGGATTGCCTAAGGCATTAGTAATGGGAATAATAGGACTTATATTTGTAGTTCTTTTTGGATCGAGTATGTTTTTAACGATTGACCCAGGAGAAAAAGGAGTACTGTTCAAAAAATTTGGTGGGGGACTAGATAAAGAAATGGTTTACGGACAAGGATTTCATGTAATAGCACCATGGAATACAATGCATGTATATGATGTAAGACTGCACGAAACATTCGAAAAAATGGAGGTACTTTCCAAAAATGGACTGTCTATAAGAATTGATTTATCGTTCAGATACATGCCGGTACAAGAAAAGATTGGCCATTTGCATGATGAAATTGGTAGAGACTATTTGGATAGAATTATAAAGCCAGAAATCAGATCAGTAACTCGTGAGGTAATTGGTAATTATTTACCTGAAGAGTTGTACTCTACTAGGCGTGAGGCGATTGAAGATGAGATTTACAACTTAACAAAGGAAAATATTGAGAGAAAATACCTTACTCTGGATGCAATACTTATTAGAGATGTAACGCTTCCTCAAACTCTTAGAGCTGGTATAGAAAAAAAATTAGTTCAAGAACAAGAGGCTTTAGAATATGAATTTAAAATAGCTAAAGCAAGAAAAGAGGCAGAAAGAAAAGAAATAGAAGCAAGAGGTATTGCTGAATTTCAGAAGATTGTAAACAGAACAATTACTCCTCAGTTATTAAAATGGAAAGGGGTAGAGGCTACTATGGAAATAGCAAAATCACCAAATGCTAAGGTTATTTTAATTGGTAATGGGGATGGCGACTTGCCAATTATTTTAGGAGGACAATAAATTTTTGTATTATTGCGAGAATAAAATAAGTAATTAATTAAAAAATAAGAAAAGAAATGAAAAAGATTGTATTAATGTTGTTAGTAGCTATGGTTCCATTTTTAACTATGGCTCAAAAAAGAAGTAAGAAAGATAATAAGCAAGCTGTTGAGCAAACTAAAAATTCAAAAGCAAGTGTTGAATATATGATGATTAAAGGTATTGAAATATCAATGATCAATGAATCTACACACCCAGGAGAAGATGTTAGAGAAATGGCATTAGGAAGTATATCTTCTGAAAATGTAAAACTTATTGTTGCCTTTGATTATGGTCATCTAAGAAATGCAGAAGTTAAAGAAATGATGTCTAAAAGATTTAGAACAATGATGTCTGCAGTAAATACTGCTGCTGAAAAGGGATGGGAATTTATTAATTCAAATGTTATTTCAGAAGACAAGATGAAAATTCATTATTATTACATGAAAAGAAAGAAAAAGAAATAAGTAGTTTATTTTTATGGTTTTAAAAAAGCTCTGTCGAAAGACAGGGCTTTTCTTTTATTGGAATTTCCCGTTAATCATAACCTTATCAATTACATTGTGTCCAAAGCTATATGGTAAATAGGCATAAGAAGGTATTGGCTTAGTGATAAAAAGATTAGCTTTTTTACCGATACATATACTTCCTAATTCTTTTTCAACTCCCATAGCGTAAGCCGTATTGATAGTTGTTGCATTGATCACTTCTTCTGGTGTCATCTTCATTTGTATACACCCTAATGATGCTACAAAATTCATATTTCCTGAAGGAGTAGAACCAGGATTGTAATCAGTAGCTAATGCAACTGGTAATCCTTTTTTCATCATTTCTTTAGCAGGACCATAAGGTATCCCTAAAAAGAAAGAGCAAGAAGGTAAAATAGTTGGCATACAATTACTTCCTTTGAGTGCTTCATAGTCTTCATCAGCCATTTCTTCTAAGTGGTCTACTGATAATGCGTCTAAATCCACTGATGCCTTTACACCACCAATAGCATTAAACTGATTGACATGCGTTTTTCCTTTTATTCCAAATTTGTTTGCAGCCTCCAATAATCTTTTAGTGTCGGCAACAGTAAAATAGCCTTCTTCACAGAAGATATCTACATAATCGGCTAATTTTTCAGCTGCAACTTTGGGTAACATTTCATTAATTACCAAATCCATATAGCCCTCTTTATTGTCTTTGTATTCTTTAGGTAGGGCATGAGCCCCTAAAAAAGTGGCTTTTATAGTTACATCCGTATTTTCTTTCAAGCGTTTGATTACTCTAAGCATTTTAAGCTCTTCCTCCAAGGTAAGGCCATAACCACTTTTTATTTCAATGGCTCCAGTTCCCATTTGTACTAATTCGTTTAAACGACTAAGCGCATTTTCAAACAATTCATCTTCAGAAGCATTTTGTAATTTTTCAGCAGAATTTAAAATACCACCCCCTTTTTGTGCTATTTCTGCATAGCTAAGTCCATTTATTCTATCTACAAATTCACCTTCACGGCTTGCTGCAAATACTAAATGTGTGTGGCTATCGCAATAAGTAGGGAAAACCATGCCGCCTTCTGCATCAATTACCTCAGTATTATTCCAATTCTCAATACCATTCCACTGGTCCATGCTTCCAAAAGAGGTAATGATTCCTCCTTCAATTTCTACAAAAGCATCTTTAATGGTTCTGATGTTTTTCATATCTCTTCCTGCAACCCATTTTCTAGGAGTATCTTCAGTTTGGATAAGTTCAGCAATATTTTTAATAACTATTTTCATATACTTTTTTTGATTGTGCGAAAATACAAAAATCACTTCAATCATTATTGTATATTTGCTCACTATGGGAAATACCTTTGGGAAGATTTTTAAACTAACTACTTTTGGCGAGTCGCACGGAAAAGCAATTGGAGGTATTATTGATGGTTGTCCTGCAGGGTTGGAGTTGGATTTTTACCTTATACAACAGCAGTTAGATAGAAGAAAACCAGGGCAATCCAAGATTACCACTCAAAGAAAAGAGAGTGATACGGTTCAGTTTTTATCTGGTATTTTTGAAGGAAAAACTACTGGTACGCCCATTGGATTTATCATTAAAAATGAAGATGCTAAGAGTAAGGATTATTCTCCTATAAAAGATACTTTTCGTCCTTCTCATGCTGATTTTACTTATCAGCAAAAATATGGAATTAGAGATTATAGAGGTGGAGGTAGGTCTTCCGCTCGTGAAACTGCTTGTAGAGTAGTAGCGGGAGCTATTGCTCAGCAAATACTTGCAAAAATTGGAGTTGAAGTGCAAGCTTATGTTTCTGCTGTTGGGAATGTGAAATTGAATAAGTGTCATAAGGACTTGGAATTATCTTTGATAGATTCTAATTTGGTAAGATGCCCTGATGTTGCAATTGCTGAGCAGATGATTACAACAATTGAAAAAACAAAAAAAGAAGGTGATACCATAGGTGGAGAAATTACAGTTGTAGCAAGTGGCGTTCCTGCAGGATGGGGGGAGCCAGTTTTTGATAAACTGCATGCCGATATAGGAAAAGGAATGCTTTCCATTAATGCAGTACATGGTTTTAATTATGGTTTTGGTGGAGTGGACATTTCCTCTAGTAAAGGAAGTGAAGTAAATGACAGTATAGTTGATGCAAGTGGTAAAACTAAAACCAACTTTTCTGGAGGAATACAAGGCGGGATAAGCAATGGAAATGATATTTATTGTGAGGTAGCCTTTAAACCAGTGGCTACTATTATGCAAAAGCAAAACTCTATAGACAAAGAAGGAAATACAGTAGAGATAAAAGGAAAAGGGAGGCATGATTCTTGTGTGGTGCCAAGGGCAGTGCCTATTGTGGAGAGTATGATGGCACTTACTTTAGTAGATGCTTATTTAAGAAGTAAAACGAATAAAATTTAAGAAAATGAAAAAACTAGCATTACACTGGAAAATAATAATTGTTTTATTTTTGTTGTTTAACATGAGTAATTGCTATGAAACTACAAAATACACATGTACAATGTGTGAAATGAGCTTTGAAGATAAAAAGTGGGCTGATAAATGCCAAGATTGGTGTGAAACGCAACATTCTTGCAATGCAGAAATAACAAAACATGCAATAAAAAAATAAATATGAAAAAACTAGCATTACACTGGAAAATAATAATTGGAATGGTATTGGGGGTGGTTTACGGCCTAATTGCTAATAAATTAGGTTGGGTGGACTTTACCAATGCATGGATAAAACCTTGGGGTGTAATCTTTGTGAACCTGCTTAAATTAATTGCAGTGCCACTAGTTTTTGCATCCTTAATAAAAGGGGTGGCTTCCTTATCAGATATTTCAAAATTATCACGAATAGGAGGGAAAACTATTGCTATTTACTTAACATCAACAGTTATTGCGGTAACTATTGGTTTGTTCCTAGTAAATACGGTAAATCCGGGTGCTGATTTTGACAGAGAATCCATTCAGTTATCTGAAAATTCTCAATCAGGAGCCAATAAAAAAATTGCAGCTGCAGGAAATGTGAAAGAGGCAGGTCCTCTTCAGTTTGTAGTGGATATGGTGCCAACTAATATCTTTTCAGCTTCTAGCGACAATTCTAATATGTTACAAGTCATCTTCTTTGCTATTCTGTTTGGGATTGCCATGGTTATTTTGCCGAGTGAAAAAACTGTGTATGTAAAAGGTTTCTTTGATGGAGTAAACGATATTATTCTGCAAATTGTAGATTTAATCATGATGGCAGCTCCTTATGGAGTATTTGCACTTTTAGGAGGTTTAGTGGTCGATTTTGGAGCAAGTTCTACTTTATTTATCGCCTTAGGGAAATATTCATTAACTGTTATTGCAGGTTTGTTACTAATGGTAGTTGTGGTATATCCTTTAATTTTAAGGATGTTCACAAAAGTGAAGTATTTGGATTTCTTCAAAGCAATTTCTCCTGCACAAATGTTGGCATTTTCTACAAGTTCTAGTGCGGCAACTTTGCCAGTTACTATGGAAAGGTGTGAGGATCATTTAGGCGTTTCTGAAGAGGTTTCTTCCTTTGTTTTGCCATTAGGTGCGACTATTAATATGGATGGAACTTCTTTGTATCAGGCTGTTGCAGCTGTATTTATCGCACAAGCTTTTGGTATTGATTTGGATTTAGGGCAACAATTGACCATTGTGCTTACGGCAACTTTAGCTTCTATTGGAGCGGCTGCTGTGCCAGGAGCAGGGATGGTTATGTTGGTGATTGTTTTGGGCGCGATTAATGTACCTACTGAAGGACTTGCACTTATCTTTGGGGTGGATAGAATACTAGATATGATGCGAACAGTTGTGAATGTAACCGGTGATGCTACTGTAGCAACTATTGTGGCCTCTACAGAGGGGGAATTAAGAGAAGTTACTGAAGAAGAATTAATGAGTTAAATCTTGCAAAAATATTTTTTAATCTACTTTTTATTCTTAGGTCATTTATTAATGGCTCAAGAATGTTTTCCTGAAAAGGGAAGGGATAAAAGATTAGTAAAGAAAATAGAGAATCAAATTGCTAAGCGAGCATTTTATGCAGCTTTAGATGAATTGCGTTTTGTTAATGATTTTGCTGTGTTCAGGGTATTAAAATCAGAAATATTATGGCATAAAGCTGATTTCTTTAATGCAGAAACTGAGGGGCTAAATGCAATAGCTATTTGTCCTGATAATTTCCCAAAAGCCTATTATTTCTTGGGAGAAATTGCATTTAATAGAAAGGACTATGTAAATGCTGATTTGTATTTGAAAAAGAGTTTAGATTTAGGAATTGCTGATCCTTATTATTCTGATGCGGTTAATTTATATGCTAAAGCAAAAGTATTGGCTGAAATTATCTCTAATCCTGTGCCTTTTAATCCTAAAGTTGTAAGTGGTATTTCCACTCAATTTGATGAGTATCTCTCTATAATTTCTCCTGATCAGGAGTTGTCATTATTTACAAGAAGATCGGATAAAAGTAGTTTGCATACTATTACAAATACTAGTGTGGAGGAGTTTGTTTCTAGTAAAAAAATAAAGGGTAGATTTGAGGTTGGTCAGGCGCTTGCCTATCCCTTTAATATGGAGAGTAATGAAGGTGGGGCATCCATTACGATTGACAATAAAGTGTTGTATTACACAAAATGTATCAGAAATAAAAAAGGCTATAATAATTGTGATATTTATTATGTAAATAGAGAAAATGGTGCTTGGTCAGAAGTACAAAGCTTTTCGGATAAAATTTCAAAATCTGATTCTTGGGAATCGCAACCCACTGTTTCTTCTGATGGTAAAACAATCATTTTTGCTAGTGACAGGAGTGGAGGCTATGGTAAAATTGATTTGTATGAAATTAATTGGGAGGATGGGAAATGGACGAACCCAAAGAATTTAGGTTCAGCTATTAATAGTAATGAACATGAGAAGTCTCCCTTTTTACATACTGATGGGAAAACCTTGTTTTTTGCCTCAACAAATTTTCCTACAATAGGTGGCTTTGATATTTTTTATGCTAGAAAAGACAGTTTAGGAAATTGGAAAAGCCCTGTAAATATTGGTTACCCCATCAATACAATAGCTGATGAGATTTCACTTTTTGTAAGTACGGATGGAAATAAGGCATATTTTGCGTCTAACCAATTGGAAGGAGTCGGAGGTTGGGATATCTATTCTTTTCCTTTGCATGATGGGGCTAGGCCTGAAAGGGTATTGTTTTTAAAAGGAGAGTTGATGGATGAAAATGGGCAGGTTTTGGAGGATGTGGAGTTGGAAATAAAAAATATAAATACCAATGAAGTTACTATTGTAAAGGTTGAAGCAGGAACCTATGTTTCTTCCTTAACTTTAGCTGATGATGATGATGTATTGATTACGGTAAAAAAAGAAGGGTTTGCTTTTAATTCAACTTATATTTCAGCTAATGACACTTCTTTTTCTTCTCCAAAAAACTTGAATATAGAGCTAGAGTTCTTGGAAGATGGAAAGTCCTTTAACTTGAGTAATATTTATTTTGAAACGAACTCTTATCAGATAAATGCAATAGCACAAGATGTGCTTATGGAATTTACTGCTTACCTGAAGATGAATAAGAAGATAATAATTGAAATAAATGGTTTTACGGATGATGTTGGAGATGATGTTGCTAATCAGCTCTTATCAGAAAACAGAGCTAAAGCAGTTTATGAGATAATTATTCTTAATGGAATTGCAAGAGATAGACTTTTGTTTAATGGCTATGGTGAGCAGTTTCCTGTTGTCGATAATGCATCAGAGAAGGGAAGGGCGACTAATAGGAGAACTGAATTCCGAATTATTAGACAATAAAAAAATCCTGCTAGTGCAGGATTCCTTATTAAATATGTTAATGATATTATCTAATTTCTTTAATTCTTGCTTTTTTACCTGTTAATCCTCTTAAATAGAAAATTCTGGATCTTCTTACTCTTCCTTTTTTATTCACTTCAATTTTTTCAATTAATGGTGAGTTGATAGGAAAAATTCTTTCAACACTTACAGAATGTGAAATTTTTCTTATTGTAAATGTTTCGGTTGCTCCACTTCCTTTTCTTTGGATAACGTCTCCTTTAAAAAACTGAGTTCTTTGTTTATCTCCCTCTTTAATTGTATAGTAAACTGTAATATTATCTCCTGATTTGAAGTTTGGTAAATCTTTTCCTCCAGTAAGTTCTTTTGCTATAGTTTCAGTAATGTTCATTTTTCTAATATTAGGTTTCAAAATCGGTTTGCAATATTACGGATATTTTTTATTTAATTATCCTAAGAAACAAACAATTTTATTCAAATAAATCAGGTCTTCTTTCTTCTGTTCTTTTTATTGCTTCCTCTTCTCTCCATTCTGTTATAAGCTTCTCATTTCCAGACAGTAGAACTTCAGGAACTATCCATCCTTTGTAGTTAGACGGACGAGTGTAGATAGGGGGTGCAAGCAAATTATCTTGAAAAGAATCGGTAAGTGCAGAGGTTTCGTCAGATATTACACCAGGAATTAATCGGATTACTGCATCAGAAAGTATGGCAGCCGCCACTTCACCTCCTGTGAGGACATAATCGCCAATTGATATTTCTTTTGTTATAATGTACTCCCTTACTCTTTGGTCAATTCCCTTATAGTGTCCGCACAATAAAATTAAATTTTTATATGTGGATAAAGTATTGCAGATTTGTTGGTTTAGTGTTTCTCCGTCTGGGGATAGGTAAATAATTTCATCATAGTCTCTTTCGGTTTTAAGTTTGTTTATACAGTTGTCAATGGGCTGTATGCACATAACCATTCCTGCTCCACCTCCAAATTGATAGTCGTCCACACTTTTTTGTTTGTTGGTAGAGTAGTCTCTTAGGTTGTGAATTTTTATTTCTGCTTTTCCATTTTCTTTTGCTCTTTTCAAAATTGAGTACTCAAAATAAGCATCAAAAAATTCAGGAAATAATGTAATAATGTCAATTCTCATTTCGCAAAATTACAAAATCAAATTGGTTTAAAGCTTGTCTTGTAAATAAACAAAAAAACACCTATGACAGTGTGTCATACTAATGTCATAAATACATGTAAATCAGTATAATGTAATATGTAATATCAATTGATTGTGTAGTATGTTTCTGAAGAAAGATACCTATCTGTTATTGAGCAAAGTAATTTAAAATTGCCAAAAAATTGCTAACAATTGTTGATATTTATTAGTTGTTTAGTTGTTGTTTGTTGTTTAAAATATTCTATCTTCAACCCACTAAAATTAAGAAGTATGTATAAACTATTTTTCATAAGTTTCTTTATGTTTCTGCTTTGTAATAATGTAAATTCTCAAACTGCAGACACTACAAATGTAAGCGCTTCAGAACAGTATTTTAGCGATTCAATAGCCTTGTTAAATGAGAAAAACGAACACTTGAAAGTTTCAAGAGATGCCTATAATGCAGGATTGTTATTGTTGAAAAATAAGAATTATATTGAGGCAATTAACCATTTTACTAATGCGATTACAATTGATTCAATTTTTTTAGAAGCATATTTGAGTAGGGCAAAATGTTATGAGGGACCGAATGATGAATTGGCTATTGCTGATTATTTAAAAGCTTTTGAACTCGATTCTTCTAAGATTTCTCCTTTGTATTCAGTGGCTGCTTTACAATTTAAATCAGATAAAGAATCAGCAAAACAGACGTATAATTCTATAATATCCCTTAATGATGCAGAGTATAAGGCCTTTAGTCAGTTAGGAGTTGTTGCCTTTTTAGCTAATGATTATCAGGAAGCGGAGCAATTATTTACGAAATCCTTGGCAATTAATACAAATGCGTATACTTTAAATGATAGGGGGAGTTGCTATCGTAAATTGGAGCAATTTGATTCCTCAATTAAGGATTACTTAGCTGCCATTGCTTTAAATACTGATTTGGCTTTTGTATATAATAATTTAGCTAGTGTTTATGCAAAGCAGGGAGTGACTGAAAAAGCATTAAGTTATTATGATTTGGCAATTTCAAAAGATGTAAATTACGCTTTAGCCTATAATAATAAAGCTAGCCTTTTACTCAAAAATAAAGAATATGATAAAGCCAATTCTGCTATTGAAAAAGCATTAATAGCCAATCCTGGATATGCCCCAGCATATAATAATAAAGGGGTGATTAAACATAAGATGAAAAAATATATTGAGGCAATTGCTAATTTTGATAAGGCAATACAGCTTGATAATAATTACGCAAAATCTTATCTGAACAGAGGAATAAGCAAGCAAATGACTAGAGATGAAGCGGGTGCTTGCTCAGATTGGAATAAAGCAAAAGAATTAGGAATTATGATGGCAAAAAAATATTTAGCGAATGATTGTGAATAACAGATATAGAAAAAGTTTATTATTGGCTTGCTTACTGTTTTTAACAAGTATTACTTTCTCACAAGATATAGCCTTTAAAAATGCTAATTTTAAAGAAGATAAACAAGGCTTAAAATTAGCAAAAGGAAATATGGAAATTGCAGATGAACTTAGGGATAAGGGAGTAGAGAAGATATTAGAAATGCAGGATGCGAATGTTATTTTTGGTCAGGCAATTTTTAATTACAATAAGGCACAGAGTTTTAACCCAAATAATGCGGAACTGAATTATAAAATTGGAAGTAGTTATTTGTTTACTAACCAAAAAGAAAAAGCCTATTTTTACCTGTTAAGGGCAAAGGAATTGACTACTGACTTGCCATCCGATTTTTTATTTTATTATGCTATGGCATTGCAATTGCAAGGCGATTATTTGCAGGCTGGTGAGCAGTTCGAACAGTTTAAACTTACGGCTAAAAAGAAAGTGTACGAGCCTTATGAGGTATTTACTAAAAAGTACATTAGAGAATGCCTGGGAGCGAATGAGATATTGGCTAATTCCAACAGAATTTGGGTGGATAATTTACCAATAAATACTATATATGACGAATGGAGTCCTTGTTTGAGTGCTGATGGAGAATTGTTAATTTTCACTTCTAATCAGCCTAACGAAAACCAAGCAAATGAGTTTGGAGTTTATGATCAGGATATCTATTCTTCTAACTTAAGTGCCAGAAAATTTTCAGAAGTATTACCTATTTCAGAGTTGAATACTGAAAATGATGATGTTTCAGGAGGGCTTTCTTATGATGGTCAAAGGCTACTTATTTTTAAGCAAGAGGATGGAAATTCAGATGTTTTTGAATCTAAATTAAATGGTTTGAAGTGGAGTGCTGCTTCCAGGAAAATGGGTGAGAAACTAAGGGGAGGAAATACGGATGGAAATGAAACTTTTGCTTCCTTTGATCCGCCAGATGTAAAGATATACTACATTACTGATGGTGGTTATAGTGGTAATAAAAACATCTATTTTTCTGGAGTAATGAATAGGGAGCGTAATCTTTGGGGAAAGGGGCAAAGTGCAGGACATGAGATTAATACTAAATTTCAGGAAGGTTCGGTTTATATTCACCCTGATGGAAAAACTATGTATTTCTCTTCTCAAGGGCATAATACGCTTGGCGGCTATGATATTTTTGTTTCCTATGTTGATGATTTGGGGCATTGGGGTGAACCAATTAATTTGGGTTACCCTATTAACACTTCTTATGATGATTTATTTTATAGCGCTACAGCTAGTGGAAAGTATGCTTATATTGCCTCAAACAGAGCCGGAGGAAAGGGTGGTTTGGATATATATAAGGTAACGTATTGGGGTGCTGATAAGCCAATGAGTGCTGATGTGCAGGATCAGTTAATCGCTAGTATTGCAAAGCCAGTAAGTGATAATGCAATTGCAAAACCTATTGTTGTGGAAGAAAAATCCTTAACTGTGTTTAAAGGTAAAGTGTTGGATGCCATTACTAAAAAACCAATTAAAGCTGCAATTGAAATTATCTTAAATAAAACGGGAAAAATATATACTTCATTTTATTCGAATAGTGCTACCGGTAAGTTTTTGCTATCGCTTCCTGCTGGGGCTAACTATGGAATTTCAGTAGCTGCTGATGGCTATTTATTTCATTCGGAAAATTTTGATTTACCAAAAGGAGATGGTTTCAATAGTGTGAATAAAGATATTGAACTAAAAAATATAAAGGTAGGAAGTAATATTACACTAAGAAATGTTTTTTTTAATACAGGAAAATGGAAAGTTAAAGCTGACTCTTATTCAGAATTAGAGCGTTTAGTTTCGCTTTTGGATGATGTACCAACTTTAAAGATTGAAATTTCAGGACATACTGATAATGTAGGCTCTGAATCCTTTAATGAATTGCTTTCGCAAAGGCGTGCTGATGCAGTAGTAAATTATCTGGTTGGTAAGGGAGTAGACAAAAAAAGATTGTCTGCAAAAGGTTACGGACAATCTAAACCTGTTGATTCTAATGAAACTGCTGAAGGGAGGGCTGCAAACAGAAGAACCGAATTTGAAATTATTAAAAATTAATTCAATATAATTTTTTGAGTTTTATTCTCTGATTTAAGAATGTAAATCCCAGTTTTTAAATGAGAAATAGTGCTTGAATTTTTATCAGTTTTAAGCACTAACTTTCCACTTATATCATATACTGAAACAGCTGTAATTGTTTCAATTTTTTTAGTAACTGTATTGAATGTGAAATCATTTTTTACGGATAAATCATTGACAGCATTAATTACTGCTTCAACTACTGAAAGTGAAGTTGTAACTACATTGTCGCCTCCATTATTTCCGTTCCCATTCGCAAACAATAGTGAAGCGTAGAATGTGGTAGAACTGTTGTTGTTAGTTGCTGCTATCCAGTCAGTAGTCCAATTTTTGGTTGTATTTCCACTTGTTCCTGAAGATTTATGAGAAACTGCATTATTAGAATTTACAAATTTTGTAGTATTATCTGTAAGCATAAAGCTTCCTGTTTTTCCGTTTCCATTTTCAGCAGTTAATTCAAAACCAAATTTTGTGCAACCAGATTTTACTCCTGTTAGTGTGATGGTGTAGGTATTTCCTACAACATAGCCTGTTGCGGGTATATTAGTTGTAATTGTTGCTGTTCCTGTTCCTGAATTAATAGTTCCTGAATGGCATTGTGTACAATTTTGCCCATCCATTGGAGAGTTAGTTTTTCCTCCTGGAGATCCTCCTGCATTAGAGTTAGAAGTTATTGGGTAAAAGAAAATTGCTAAAGCAATTGTGATTGGAATTAGAAGTAAATATTTTTTCATGCTATAAGATTTTAATTCCGGCAAATATATAAATATGATATTTAATTGATTATTAATACTAATAGATTTTCTTACATTATTTAGTTGATGTTTAAAATTTAGTTACAACTATTTTTTTGTAAATTTGTGGCTTAACTATAAAGTGAAAACTAGAAAAAAAATAGCGTTATTATTTATTTTGTATTCATTTTGTTTCACACAATTAAAGGCACAGATTGGTGTTACAAATACACCACCAAATAATAACCCTACCAATCTTGTGCAAAATATTTTGGTTGGAAGTGGTGTTTCTATTAGTAATATTTCTTTTACTGGTGATAATCAGCAAATTGGCGCTTTCACTTCAGGTAGTTCAATAGGGATGGCGAGTGGTATTGTGATTTCTAGTGGGCATGCCTTGGATGCTGATTTTGGGGGTAGTCCAAATTCTACTAATACACCAAATACAGGTATACAATGTGCTACTAATCCGAATTCTGTATGTAACGATTTGTTTACGGTAGCAAATTCTGTCCCCGCTTTAATTGGACAATCATTTACGGTTTGGGGTATTAATGACATGTGTGTGTTAGAGTTTGATTTTACTCCAGAATCAGATACTATTCGTTTTAATTATTGTTTTGGATCAGAAGAATATCTAACTTGGGTAAATTCGGCTTACAATGATGTTTTTGGTTTTTTCATTAGTGGTCCAGGAATTACAGGGCCTTATTCTTCTCCAGCAGGATTTCCTAATGGCTCTATAAATATTGCTACAGTGCCAAATACAACACCTTCTTTACCCATTACAGTTAGTTCTATAAACCCATGGATGTATGGACAGTATTACAATACAGGAAATACAACTATTTCTTACAATGGTTATACTGATGTATTTACAGCTGAAGCTATTGTGCAGGCTTGCGAAACTTATCATATTCGTTTAGCCATTGCTGATGGCTCTGATGATTGGCTAGATTCAGGAGTATTTTTGGAAGCAAATAGTTTTTCAAGCCCTACTGTTGCGATAGGCACATTTGGTGTAAGTATAGGCGTTGATACATTAACTATCCCCTGCAATGGGACGTTGGATTTGGAAGTGCAGCTTAGCGGAGGGTATAATATCCTATGGAACACAGGAGCAACTTCTAACATAATTACTGTCGGCGCTGGGCAGTATTATTTTTCTGCCACTTCATCAAGTGGTTCTTGTGTATTGTATTCTGATACAGTTACTATTGTTGAACAAACTTTATTTTCTACTAGTTATGCATCAACAAATGTAAGTTGTAATGGGCAGGCAGATGGAAGTATTGATATTTCAGTATCAGGAGGAGTATTGCCATACACGTATTCTTGGGTTGATTCTACTTCAGGTCTTATTTATAATACTGAGGATTTAACAAATATTGGTGCAGGAAATTATTGGTGTACAATAACGGATGCAAATGGATGTAGTGCTTTGTCATTTCAAGTGATAATTACTGAGCAAATTGCTATTTCTACAAATCCGACACAAACCAATATTAGTTGCTTTGGCGGTGCTGATGGAGGCATTGCTTTAAATGCAACAGGAGGAAATCAACCCTTATCAATTAGTTGGACAGGGCCGAATGGTTTTTCTGCAAATATCTCTCCATTATTTGCTTTAGAGGCAGGTACTTTTTATGCCGTAATTACTGATGCAAATAATTGCCCTCCATTAAATGAGCAATTAATTTTAACTGAACCTTTAGCAATTTCTGCTTCTTATATTTCAGCTGATATTTCTTGCTTTGGTCTTAATGATGGAAGTATAGATTTAAGTGTTCAGGGTGGGACAGCACCTTATACTGTAACTTGGCAAGGTCCGAATGGGTTTTACTCAAATTCTGAAGATATTAATAATTTAAACCCAGGTTTATATACTCTAAGCATTACGGATGATAATTTTTGTTTGATGGCTTCAAATATTCAAGTTTTGATTACTGAACCCAATGCGATTACCTATAGTTATACTAAGACAGATGTAAGCTGCTTTGGAGAGCAGGATGGTGCAATTGATTTAGTGTTGAATGGTGGAGTTGGTTTTATTACTACTTCATGGATTTATCCTAGTGGTTTTCAAATAAATACTGAAGATTTAAATGGGATTTTATCAGGGAGTTATATATTTTCAATAACTGATGTTAATGGTTGTTCTCCAGCGAATGTTCCAATGCCAATTTTTATTGCAGAACCTCCTGAAATTCAAATAATAGCAACTATACAGAATGAACAATGTTATGGTGATGCTGATGGAATGATTGATATTACGGTTTTTAATGCAAATGGTCCATTTAATTTTAATTGGATTGGCCCTCAATTTTTCATCTCTACAATGGAAGATATTGTTGGTTTAAATTCGGGTTCTTACCAAATTATAGTTACCGATAATAGTAATTTTTGTACTGAACAAGCTAGTTTTATTGTTAGTGCAGGAGTTCAAATGCAAGTGCAATCAATGGTATATGACGTAAATTGCTATAATGGTGCAGATGGATTTATTAATTTATCTCCTCAGGCATTATCAAATCCAGTTTACGCTTGGTCTAATGGGGAAATAACAGAAGATATATTTAATTTGCAGGTAGGAAATTATTCTGTTTTAGTGAATGATGATGCTAATTGTCCCTCTTATTTTTCTTTCATAATAAATCAACCAAATATATTAAGTATGGGGTCTAATGTTGCTGAAGTGAGTTGTATAGGGGGTAATAATGGAGAGATTGAGGTGATGATAAATGGTGGAGTCCCTCCCTATAATTATGTTTGGAGTAATGGAAATGTAACGTCAATAAATCAATTTTTAACGGAGGGAACATATGTGGTGAATGTGTATGATGTAAATAATTGTGTAGTTCAGGATTCATTTCAATTAGTGGCTGATGATTTTCATGTTGATGCTACAATTACTGATCCTAAATGTTTTGGGGCAACTGATGGACTAGTTGATATTGAAATTGTGGGTGGGGATTATCCGTTTACCTATGTATGGTCGAATGGGCAAACTAATCAAGATGTAGTAAACTTGGGTGCAGGACCTTATTTTTTAAGCATAACAGATGCCTTAAATTGTACTATTGATACACTTATTTTTGTTAATGAACCTCCAATAATTAATGCGATTACCTTTACAACTAATGTAGATTGCTTTGGCGATAATACAGGTTCAGTAAGTATGCAAATTACGGGTGGAAATCCACCTTATGTTGTGGATTGGGGAAATGTGGATACTTCTGCAATGTTTGCAGGGGTGTATCCTTATCAAATTACAGATTCTACAGCATGTATTTATACGAATACAGTTTCTATTTCTGAAAGTGATTCTATCGGGATAAGTTATGTTAAAACAGATGTACAATGTTATGGAGAGAGTACAGGTATGATTGATGTTCAGATTTTACAAGGAAGTGGAATGGCACCCTATCAATATTCTTGGAGTGGACCAAATTTATTTTCCTCCACATCTGAAGATATTTCAAACTTAGTGACGGGCATATATGTGTTGCAAATTATTGATGCGAATAATTGCACTAAGGAGGTGCGTATTGTAGTAGATGAACCAACTCCTTTAAATCAAATTGTTACAATTACTACTTCTGATTATACAGGTTTTCATATTGCTTGTAAAGGAGATAATAGTGGGTGGATTAATTTAGCAATAAATGGAGGGTATATTCCATTTATTTATGCTTGGAATACAGGAGCAACAACTGACAGCATTTCAAATTTATATGCTGGAAATTATAATGTTACCGTTACTGATGGCTTAGGATGTTCTATTGATTATTCTTTAAATTTACTAGAACCTACAACACTTATGAGTGGTATCATTACATCCTCAATAAATTATAATAATTATGATATTAGGTGTTATGGAAATGAGGATGGAGCTATTGAAGAAATAGTAACTGGTGGGGCAGGGAATTACACTTATCAATGGAATAATGGCTATAATACTTCTAGTATTTTTAATCTTGCATCAGGTTATTATGAAGTAATTGTGTATGATAATAATGGTTGTTTATGGATGGATAGTATTACATTAACTCAGCCAGATGCTTTAGTATTAAGTTTGCTTTCGGCTACTGACACTTGTGAGCGTGGGGTTGGTTATGCAGAGGTTTCTTTATCTGGAGGAGTTCCGCCTTATTATTATCAGTGGAGCTCAGGACAAACAACATCAGTAGTATATGATTTGGCTGAAGGCATGTATGAGATTGTTACGATTGATACAAATCAGTGTGAGATTTCAAATGTAGCTGTTATTGAGAATTTACCTTCACCACTAATTGATTTTAAACGATTACCAGAACATAAACGTTTTTATGACCAGATGGATAAACCATTTGTTTTTGTTGATGTAAGTGAAACATATTGGCAAAATATTGTGGATTGGCAATGGGATTTTGGTGATAATACTTTTGGTTCAGATTCAATAGTATTTCATTCCTATGCTGTAGCGGGTGAGTATACTATCTTGCTTGCTATTGAAACCCAATATAATTGCTGGGATACGATTAGTAAAAAAATAGTAATTGATGAATATGAAATCTTTATTCCAAATGCTTTTACTCCTTTAACAGGAGATGTGATGAATGATGAATTTAAGGCTTATGGGTATGGTATAACAAACTATACCATGAAAATTTATAATAGATGGGGAGAAATACTTTTTGAATCTGATGATATTAATAGAGGATGGAACGGAACCACAAGAGATGGAGAAAATATTGCGCCAATAGGAGTCTATTTATATTTTATTGAAGTTGAAAATATTTATGGTGAAATATTTATTTATCAGGATGCTTTAAAACTAATGAGATAATAATGCGATATAAAATTTCATTTTTTCTCTTCATTCTCCTATTGCCTTTTTTTGTTAATGCGCAAGGCTTATTTATATTAGATGACAGTAATACTATTGTAGCTACAAAGAATCCTGAGCGTACTTTAGGATTGATTCTGGATACTAAAATTGAACAAAATATTATTACTAAAAATGTAAAGAGTTTTAATTTAAAACTTCCTTTTTTTGGTGCAGAACTGCAATTTCAAGCAGAACAATTTAAGGTGTATGCTGAAAATTTTCAAATCATTTCTTTAACTGAAAATGGTGAAGAATATCTTGAAGAAAAACCAACTATTAAATCGTATAAGTTGTTGCAAGAAGAGAAAAGCATAGGTGTCATTAATTTTTTCAATAATGAGATTAATGCAACTTTTAAGTTTGAAGGTAGGCAGTATGAAATTACCAAACATAATGAAAGCTATATTTTATTTGAAGCCTCAAATAGTATAAATACTTCTAATTTTTCTTGTGCAGTTGATGAAGAATTTAGCAATACTATTTCTCCTCAAATTGAAAGTAGTTCTACAGTAGTTAACCCAGTTTGTTTAGAGTTAGCTATTGAAGTTGATAATTACACACGAAATACTTTTAGTTCAACATTGGAAACCACTAATTGGGCTTTGGCCATTATTGCTGGTGTAAGTCAGATATATGATAGTGAAACAAATACTGCAATTGTTGTTGTATATTCTTATGTTTGGAATACTGTCGACCCTTACGATTCTTTTGTTAATCAATCAAGTAATATGTTAAGCGAACTTGCGAGCTATTGGACAACAAATAATGGTTCAGTAACTAGGGATTTAGTACATCTAATGACAAAAAGAAGCAATACGGGTACAGGAGGAATTGCCTACTTGGATGTTTTATGCGATAATAGTTGGGGCTATGGTTTTTCTTCTTCACTAAATAATGATACTACTTATACTTTTCCTAATCCTTCTTATACTTGGAACTTAACTGTTGTTAGTCATGAAATAGGGCATAATGTGGGTTCTCATCATACGCATTGGTGCGGTTGGTTGGCCGATCCGTTCATTCCTTTTGCAGGAGGTATTATTGACAATTGTGTTGATGTGCAAGGAAGTTGTTCAAATAACCCAATTCCACAATTAGGTACTATAATGAGTTATTGCCATACAACTTCTGGTGGGCTTGTGTTGGATTTTCATGATGTAGTAGTAAGTCAAGCCCTTAACCCTGGTATTGCAAGTGCAAGTTGTTTAACCACTTGCGATTATTATGGATGTACAGATTCCACAGCCTTTAATTATAATCCGAATGCAAATGTAGATGATGGAAGTTGTATTCCTAAAGTTTTTGGTTGTATTGATACGGCAGCTGCTAACTTTGACCCTTTAGCAAATACGGATGATGGGAGTTGTACTTATTGTTCTGCATTATCATTTACTGTAACGGATGTTAGTTGTAATGGGTTTAATGATGGAGTGATTGACTTAATTGTTCAGAATGGGATAGCTCCTTTTACTTATTCCTGGTCTGGGCCAAATGGATTTAATGCTTCAACTGAGGATATTAGTAGTCTTGAAGGAGGGATGTATATTGTTATTGTTACTGATGGTTTTGGGTGTAGTGAAACTTCAAGTGTTCAAATTATCAATCCTAATCCGATAACGATTAGTGGTATTGTAACCACTAATGTAAGTTGCTATGGATTAAATAATGGTACTATTTCTGTAATGGCAACTGGGGGTTTTTCTCCTTATACGTTTGATTATGGTTCAGCTAATCCTAATGCATTGTCACAAGGGGTGTATAATGTTACAGTAACGGATTCAAATAATTGTCCTGCTGCAACTTCTTCTTTTGTAATTATTGAACCTGGAGAGTTGATCATTAATGCTACTCCTACTAATGTAAGTTGTAATGGATTTAATGATGGTAGTATTTTAGCATCCGTTGTAGGAGGGTCATTCCCTTTTAGTTTTAGTTGGTCTGGGCCAAATAGTTTCTTTTCACCTTTTCAGAATATAAATAATTTAGTGCCTGGAAATTATAATTTATACCTAGTTGACGCGAATGGATGTACGGCATCTTACAGTGTGTTGATTTCAGAACCAAATTTATTGAATACTACAGTAACAACTACAAATGTGAGTTGCAATAATGGAACTGATGGTGTGATTAATTTATCACCTACAGGAGGTACTCAACCTTATAGTTTTGTTTGGAATAATGGGTCTAGCTTACAGAATCAAGTTAATGTTTCAGCTGGGAATTATTTTGTAAGTGTTGCTGATGATAATGGCTGCAGTTTACCAATAATAAATATCCTTATAACTGAGCCTCCTGCGTCTGTTGTTAATTCCATAATTACTGATGTTGATTGTTTTGGGAATGCTACGGCAGCTATTGACGTGAGTTATTTTCCTTCATCTGCAGTAAACCAGTTTAGTTATAGTTGGGTTGGGCCTAATTTATATACATCTTCTATTGAAGATATATCAAATCTTGAAGCAGGATTATATATCCTTACTGTACTTGAAAATGGAATTTGTAATAAGGTAGTTTCGTATATGGTAAATGAACCAGCTATAATATCGGTACTAGAAACCATACAAGATGTGAGTTGTTTTGGAGGGAGTGATGCAGTAGTAAATTTAGGGATTTCAGGAGGAGTTCCAATTTATAGTACGGACTGGGCTGGGCAGAACCCACAAGCATTACCTATTGGTTCTTATCTATATACTGTAACGGATCAGAATAATTGTGTTTATACCAATACAGTTGCAATTTCTCAACCTAGCCAAGCCCTTTTGGTTAGTAATAGTATTACTGCTGTAAGTTGTAATAATGGGAGTGATGCTGTGGCTACTCTATTTATATCAGGTGGTACAGCTCCTTATTCTTCTGTTTGGCCAAATACTAATCCAATGCAATTAAATGCAGGTTATCATACCTTTATTACTTCTGATTCTAATGGCTGTGTGTTTGAAGATTCTGTTTTTGTACAAGAGCCTACTGCCTTACAAATTTTTGAATTAACAACTGATGTTTTATGTTATGGGGAAAATACTGGAACAGCTAATTTATCATTAAGTGGAGCAACTGCTCCTTATGTAGTAAATTGGCAAGGTGCAAGTAATAATGCCTTAAGTGCAGGAAATTATATGTATGATGTAGAGGATAATAATGGGTGTATTATTAGTGGAGTTTTATTTATTGCTCAACCTCCGGCTATTGCTGTTCAGAATACTATTCTACCTTCAACTTGCCCTCAAACAAATGATGGAAGTGTTATTAATATTGTAAGTGGTGGTGTAGCACCATATACTCAAAATTGGAATGGGATGAATCCTTTAGCGCTTTCAGCTGGGAATTATAGTTTTACTATTATTGATGCAAATGCTTGTATTGATAGCAATCAGGTTTTGGTAAGTTCAGTAAGTAATATAGAGGTTGTTGAACTTATAAATGATGCAAGTTGTGATGGCTTTTGTGATGGGGATGTGAGTTTTTTTATAGCAAATGGGATACCTCCTTATCAAGTGTTATGGCAGAATGGAGTACAAGCTGACTCGCTTTGTGATGGCATATATACGTATCAAATTACCGATAATTTGTCTTGCGTGTTTACTGATACTGTTGAGGTGGTTCAAGCAAGTCCAATTGTATTAACGATTAGTCAGCAATCCAATATATTAACTGCAAATACTACGGGAGGAACTCAACCATATTCCTTTAGTTGGTGGACTTCAAATGGTATAGTTGGAAATTCACAAGGAATAAATATTTCACAATCAGGAAATTATTATTGTGTAGTTTATGATGCAAATAACTGTAATTCTGATACCGTAATTTTTAATGTGGATGAAACTGGAATTAATGGTTTTACTCTTAAGGAGATTAGTATTTATCCTAATCCTTCTTCTGCGTATTTTAATATTGACTTTCCTTATCAGTTGGAAGCAGTAGCTATTGAGATTAAAGATGTATTAGGAAGAGTACTTATCAAACAACAATTTATAAATACAAGTTTCGTAGAGTTAAATACAGTTTCTCTTGCTGCTGCAAGTTATTATTTGATGATTATAACAGCAGACTTTACAATACAAAAGAAGATAATAATACAGTGATAATAAGGGGATATAAGCTAATTGTTCTATTGTGTTTACTGACAGTTAATATGTTTTCACAATCTTTTTCTGATGGTCCTATTGAAATTCAAACAAAATTAAGGGAAGTCAATACTGTTTTTGATGGTACTGATGTTGGACAATCAAGTACAATAGCATCTTTAGCCACTCCTGATGAATTGTCCTATTCTCTTTGGGTAAAAGATAACTTAGGTATTTTTCCTTGGACAGGTGGTATTTGCGATACTGCAAATTTTAATCCTTCATATAATGGTGGGACAGGTACTAATTCAAAAGATTTTAATCATGTATTTGCTACGCTTTCTTTTCCAACTATTACGGTACCCCAATTTCTGGAATTAAAGTTAGATGCTTGGGAAGATGATAATGATAGTGATCCTTTTGTAGTAGGAATTTTTAATATAAACATTAATACAACAGGTTCTCGTTTTATTTGGGATGATTATATCTGTCAAGATTCTATTTGTATTCCTTTTTTAGGATGTTTTTGCACCTATTCTGATGGGGATGATTATAGGTGTTTGGCTGATCCTTTTAAAACTGGTATTGCCTATCGTCAGGGACCGCCTTGCCAATGGTTTTCTCACGGATTTGTTAATGGTGATGCAGGGGCTTGTATAAATACTTCTTCTGATGCTAGTGAACCCAATACAGATGGTTATTATAAACCTAAAATTGAAACTTTTTGGCGCTATACTAAAGGGACTTCATTTACTAATGCTATTGATTTAGGTATACTTACAACAGGTGTTTTGAGTCATTATAACAGTAATGAATGTTATACTGATTATTACCCCTACAGTGGTGGGAATGATGTAATCTATTCTTTTTATGTAAGCAATCCATCAGGGGTGAATATTTCACTTTGTGGTGCAAATGGTGCGCAATTTGACAGTTATTTGTATTTAGTAAAAGACACTAATTTAGTTGCCCTTACGAGTAATGATTATTTTTGCAGTAACCAATCTGAGATTACAACTGCTCTTTGTGACACAGGAATTTATTATGTTGTAGTGGATGCAACTTCTACTTCAGAATTGGGTACATTTACTTTAAATATTACTGAAGACCCAAATAGCACTTTTACGACTTCATTTACAACTAAGGATGTAAATTGTAACGGAGGATTAGACGGTTCAATTTTAGCAAACTTAGGTGGTGGAGAGGCTCCTTATACTTACAATTGGTTTTTTGGGAGTGGTGGTTTAATAAGCACAACCTCTTCAACTAATATTATGGAAGATTCTATTATTAACCTAAGTGCAAATAATTATGTACTACAAGTATCGGATAATAATAATTGTACTTTGTTGGATACCATTATTATTTCAGAACCTACTGCGTTTGTATTAAATGGTACGACTACTCCAGTATCTTGTTATGGATATGAAGATGGAGGTGCAAATGTAACTGTAAGTGGGGGGTTACCTTCTTATACTTATAATTGGAGTACATTTCCTGTGCAAACAAGCACAGTAGCTGTTTTTTTAGGCGCAGGGAATTATTGGTTTAGTGTTACTGATGCAAATGATTGTAAGGATTCTATTCAAGTATCTGTTACGGAACCACCTCCTGTTCCTGTGCAATTAAATGCCAATACAATTACGCTTTGTAGTGGAGGTAGTGCCAGTATTATAGCCAGTGGTGCAAATTCTTATACTTGGTCACCTTCCTTATGGTTGAGTTCATCAACAGGAGCAAACGTGATAGCTACTCCTTATTCATCTATCAGTTATGTAGTTACAGCAACGGATATAAATAGTTGTTATAATACGGATACAGTATTTGTAAATATAGTACAAGCTATGGCATTAAACCTTACCCCATCAATTCCTGAAGTCTGCCAAGGAGAGAGTGTTATTTTAAGTGTTTCTGGAGCAAGTTTTTATTCTTGGTTTCCGCCAAATGGTTTAAATTCAACACTAGGAAGTTCAGTTTTAGCTTCTCCTCAAACTTCTACTAATTATCAAGTTATTGGTACTGATGCTTTTGGTTGTAAGGACACGATAAGCGTAACTTTGAATGTCTTGCCAAAACCGAGTATTTCTGTTACTCAGAATGCTACTATCTGTGAAGGAAGTTCAGTAAATTTATTTGCCAATGGAACCAATCAGTTCAATTGGTATCCCGCTATTGGCTTAAATAATACAATAGGAAACGTAGTAACAGCTTCTCCTACAAACACAATAAATTATAACCTTGTAGGTGTTGATGCAAATGGCTGTAAGGATACAATTATTACGACAGTAACGGTAAATCCTAACCCTAGTTTATCGGTTTTTCCTCCTGTGGCAACTATTTGTGATGGCGATAATATTCCTGCTTATATTAGTGGAGCTTCTACTTATTTATGGTCGCCTGCTTTAGGGGTAAATAACCCTAGTTCTGATACCGTATTTTTATCACCAATAAGTGCAACAAATTATACGATTTTAGGGATAGATAATTTAGGTTGTACTTCCTCAATTTCCTTGTTGATAAATGTGAACTCTTTGCCAAATGTAAGTGTTAGTTCTTCTGTTAATCCTATTTGTATTGGAGATGTTTCTATACTGACCGTTACAGGAGCAATTGCTTATAATTGGCAGCCTTCAGCAACTTTAAGTTCGAGCACAGGAGGGAGTGTTTCAGCTATGCCTAACATGACTACTATTTATGCTGTAACTGGTACAGATGTAAACAGTTGCAGTAATACTGCTAATACAACTATATTGGTTAACCCTTTACCTGTTTTATCAGTTAGCCCTAATGTTGCTACAATTTGTGAAGGGGAAAATATAAGTGTTACCGCAAATGGAGCGCAAAATTATGTTTGGTCGCCAGCCTTAGGTTTGAATACATCACAAGCTTCATCTGTAATCGCAAACCCAGTTATAACTACACCTTATATGATTACAGGTACTGATGTTAATGGTTGTTCGGATATTATTTTAGCAACAATAAATGTTAACCTTAAGCCTATAATTTCCTTATCTCCTGCATCAGCTGATATTTGTGAAGGAGCAAGTATTAATATTTTAGTTTTTGGGGCTAACTCTTATCAATGGAACCCTGCTTTTGGTTTAAATACAACTACAAGTTCTGCGGTAACTGCAAATCCTAATGCAACTACAAACTATACAATTACGGGTACTGATATAAATAATTGTACCAATACAGCCAGTTTTCAATTAAATGTAGGTGTAAATCCTTCAATTGTTATTAGTCCTGTAAATCCTATTATCTGCGAGGGAGATAATATAAGCTTGACTGCAAGTGGAGCAACTCAGTATATTTGGAAACCAACTACTACTTTAAGTGCAGGAGTGGGAGTTATGGTAAATGCCAACCCGAACGTGAGTACAACCTACACTTTAGTAGGAACGGATGCTATTGGTTGTGTGGATAGTATAAATACAACTATTAGTGTAAACCCCTTACCTTCAGCTATTATAAATCAGAATACGGAAACTACTATTTGTAGGGGAGATTCAGCAGTTATTATTATAGATGTAAGTGGTAATCCTCCTTGGAATTTATCCTATGCAGTAAATGGTGCTTTTCAGCAGCAAATAAATGCGACTACTAACCCAATACTTATTTTTACTGACATAGCTGGAGATTATACAATCCCTACTGTAACAGATGCGAATGGTTGTACAGCTGTGGGTAGTGGAAATTTACTATTGAATGTATTGAATAGACCTTTGGCTAATTTTGATTTTTATCCTCAACCAGCCAGTATGTTGTCTCCTGAAATTACTTTTGCTAATAATTCAATTTTTGCTAATTCTTGGTACTGGGATTTTGGAGATGGTTTTTCAAATATTGTAGATTATAGTCCTTTACATACTTATTTTGAGGATGGAACTTATCAAGTATCCTTGGTGGTGATGAATGGCATCTGTAGTGATACTATGCAGTATACGCTTACTATTGATCCTGTTTACACCCTGTATGTTCCTGATGCCTTTACGCCCAATAATGATGGCCTAAATGATATTTTTTATCCGAAAGGAAAAAGTGTTGCAGAATTTGAAATGTATATTTATAATAGGTGGGGAGAAGAGGTGTTTTATTCAACTGATATACATGAAGGGTGGAGTGGAAAGATTAATAGTGACGCTAAGGTTACGGCAGGCTACTATTCTTATGTAATTAATATTACTGATGATATAGGAGTATATCATATAGTGAAGGGGAAGGTATTGCTCAATTAATTACTATATTCGCATCTTAAAATTTTAAAAAAAATAAACAATGAAGAAACTACTATTTACTTTTTTAGCAATTACTTTAATTTTTGCTGCTTGCGAAAAAGAAGAGGAACCAACAACAAATAATAATACTACTACTCCAACAACTTACGCCTTTTCGTGTAAAATAGATGGGGTTGATTTTACGGATAATAGTCCTGAAGTTTCTATCTCAAATAATGTGTTTACTCTTGATGCTACAAGTGGTGATAATACGATTAGAATTATTATTCATGATTTTTCTAATAGAAATGAAGGGGAGGAGATTTCCTTGGATTTTCCGAATGGAGTTTATGTAACTATGGGCACAGCTTATTTTACAAATACTCAAAGTGGGAAGCTTACTTTCTCTGAAATAGTAACAGAGCTTTCAGCAGAGTTTAATTTTAAATGTAACAATTTACAAACTTTTGAAGATGTAACGGTTACTGAAGGAGCGTTTACGGACCTTGCCTTTTAATGATAGTAAAATCAAAAATACTAAATAATAAAGAAATAGACCAAAAACTAAAGCGATTGGCTTGGCAGGTTTACGAGAAAAATTCAGCTGAAAAAGAAATTATTGTAGTAGGGATTTCAGAAAGAGGTTTGATTTTGGCAAAACAACTAGCTGCTCATATTCAGGAAATATCGAAAATTAAAACCAAGATTGCTCATCTTGAATTAGATAAAGACAATCCGTACAATAAAGAGGTAGCTTTAAACTTGGAAGAAAAAGAATATGCCAATAAAGTAGTAATCCTTGTGGATGATGTTTTGAATTCAGGAAAAACTTTAATGTATGCGGCAAAACATTTTTTAACAACACCACTTGCAAAGTTAGCTATTATGGTACTAGTTGATCGTAATCATAACCGTTATCCAATAAAAGCGGACTTTGTTGGGCTTTCCTTAGCTACTACTTTACAGGAGTATATTAATGTGGAATTAAAAGGTACTGGTAAGGGCGTGTATCTCTCTTAGGACTTCTTCAGTATTTTTACCATCTACTGTTATCGTATGATGCGCTAGAGCATAAAAAGGACTTCTATTTTGAAGTTCTTTTTTAATATAATCCTCTAGTTCTCCATCAGGGATATTGGCAATTAAAGGTCGGATTTGTTTTTCATTTTTTAGCCGATTAGCTAAACAACTAGCTGATGCTTTTAAATAGATACTTATTCCTTTGGCATTAATTACTTTCATATTATTGTTGTGCATAGGAATTCCACCACCACAAGCAATAATTGCTTTAGTATTTAATTGTATTAAAAGTTCAGTTTCCATCATTCTGAAATGCAATTCACCCTCTTTCTTAAAGATATCTGAAACGCTTCTACTTTCTTGTTTCTCAATCTCAAAGTCAGTATCCCAAAAAGGGAGGTGCAACTGCTCAGCCAATAGCTTACCAAGGGTTGTTTTTCCTACTCCCATATAGCCGATAAGATAGATCATAAATAAGATGTAATGTTAGCTATCAAATAAACAAATTTTATTACAGTTTTACTTGAATAAATAGTACAGATAATTATATTAAATTTATTTTACAAATTAGTTTTTCATTTAAAGAAAATACTATATTTGCAGCCGATTTTGACCGACCTGGTAGCTCAGCTGGTAGAGCACCTCACTTTTAATGAGGGGGTCCTGGGTTCGAGCCCCAGCCAGGTCACCAAAAACAAAAAGATCCCGCATTAGCGGGATTCTTTTTTTATGTATTATTGCAAAGCTCACCGCCCAGGTGCTGAAATTGGTAGACAGGCATGATTGAGGGTCATGTGTCCTACGGACGTGCGGGTTCGACTCCCGCTCTGGGCACTTTTTATTCAATTACAATCATCTTCTCCACAGTACCATCACTATAAATGTAGAATATTGGAGTATTCTTTTTGTAGGAAGTTTCTCTACCTAGTACATCCGTAATTTTAACTAACTGCTTTGTGTTATTATGCTCCTCAATAGCACTTGCAAAATCAACTGTAAAAAATACAGTATCAGATATACAACCTAAAGCATCAGTAGCAATAAAATAATACAGCCCATTCAATGTAGGGTTTATCGTTAATACTCCCCCATTATTGTTATTGGATGTAAGGATTAGACCGTTCGGCCCAAAAACTTCATAAATATAAGGTTGAATACCGCCATTTGCACTTACATTTAATTGTATTCCATTAGCTGTTATATTTCCAACAGGATCAGAAATAGTTAAATCAGTTATAATAATACTATCACATAAATTTGTGGTTAATAAACTATCGTAATAAATTCCAGTAACCGTATAGGTATTGTTTCCAACTACAACACTGTCCACCCCGCACAAATCAATGCTATTTGTAAGGCTATAATTTGGCAATACTAAAATGGTCGTAAATACTGTGCTATCACAACCATTACTAGCGGTAAATACATCTGTATAAATTCCTGCTGAAGTATAAACTGACTGCCCCACACTAGCACTCTCTCCATTACAAATACTGAAACTTTGGTTATGAGTAACATCAGGCAGCACAATTATAGTAGTTGTAACAGTACTGTCACATCCAATTTGGGAAGGAAGCACATCAATATAAGTTCCATTTTGATTGTAATAATTAGCCCCAACCTGCACTCCTTCATCAGGACAAATACTAATGGTCTGTGTGAAAGAGGTATTCATTTTAACAAATAAATAAGTAGTAATCGTACTATCACAAGCGGTACTTGAAATTAGGATATCAGTATACACTCCTGATTGATTGTAGAGATTTAAACCTACAACAATGCTTTGTCCATCACAGATAGTATCATAATTGCTAATGGCTATACTTAGGTTTACAGTTAGGCTTGTATTAACAACACTATCACAACCAAAAGTTGTTTGTAATGTATCACTATAATTTCCTGATGATGTGTATGCAGAATTTCCAATTATATAAATAGTGTTATCACAAATACTTACATTTTGATTAGTGACAATATTTAAGGTATTACAAGGAGGGTATAGTGAAGCGTCTTGTACAGTCATTACTCCATTATTAAGAAGTACCGTTATAGTGTCAGATGTATAGCCAATAGCAGAGAAAACCAATTGATAAATCCCAGAATTCACTACAGCTGATTGATAATGCCCTAGTAAGTTTGAGGTTTCATTAGTTGGAGTTGTTAGTATTTCCATAGTAGCATTTGCAATAGGAAAACCAGTAATTCCATCATAGATATTTCCTTGTAAATAACAAGCTTGCTGAAAATCTCTTCCGTAAATCAATAACCTACCTTGTCCGCTACTACTATTAATGTCAGATGAAATTATATTTCCTGAAGGTAAATAAGGATATGTCCCCCAACAACCATCATAACCACTACCGCTTCCTGCATAAGAATCGTAATACCCAACCTGAATCATATAGTTAGGGTGGGTAATATCGTGTACTGTAGTTCCATCACGATAGTAAGAAGTAATAAGAAAATTACCATCAACAAAAGTATTGTGCGGTATGCTATTACTACCAGGATTAGATTGAATTCTATCTACCTCCTGTATATTATTTACATTACTAATATCAAATGCGCCTAAATATGCATCTGACTGTTCGTCAGTAGTAAATACATAATTACCATCATCACTCACCCAAGCATTATGCGTAAAGGCATTAGGAGTTGTAGCTGAACCCAAAGTTGCAGGATTTGTTTTATTACTTACATCAACAATAAATACTTTTCCTGCATAAATACAACCCGCATACATGGTGTCTCCTCTTACCATAGCATCATGTATGTATTGCTCATTCCACTGCCCTAAATGAGTAGGGTTTATTGGATTTGAAGCTACATCTAAAAATATTGCTCCATTAGGAGGAGCAGGAAATCCTGTAGGATTTGAGGCTCCAAAAATATAAGCCACTCCATTTTCATCAATATATAAATCATGTGCAGCCTCCCAATGTAATATATTTCCTGTTGTAGGGTTTATAAAATCAGTTACATGCCAAAAAGTACTTCCGCTCATGTCGGTCAAATCAATAATTAAAAGTCCAGCATTTGATTCGGTGGTAACATAAGCGTAATTTCCATAGGTTTTTATATCTCTCCAAATAGAATTAATATCCGTTATAAAAAATTCTTCAAAAGGTACAGAAGGGTTTGTAACATTCACACAAGAAACTCCATTTCTGAGACCCACAATAGCAAATTCATTTCCATTACTATCTACCCAACCCCATATATCATTACCCTTAGTTGTAGGATAGTCATAAGTACCTAAAAGGTTCATATTCCAACTGCTTTGTGCACTTGTAAGTAAAGGAAGCATTAATACAAAAAATAATAATCGTTTCATTTTATACTTGTTTTGGAGTTAGTTTATAAATAAGAGCAATATGCAAAAATACAAAAAGCTCTAAAAATAAAATATAATAAGGCCAATCTCCAATCAATAAAGGATTATCAACCAGTGGTTTTGCTTTTAAATACATATAGTTAGTATTAATTATAAAATTTAGTGGAAACACAATTACAACTCCTACTTGCACTCTTAAAAAGGTTTTCCACCATGAAGAAATCCTTAAATGCATTCCTACAGCAATTGTTAAATAAAGGGGAACAACCATTAAAAAAATATGTACAAAATAATATTCAAATAAATACCAACTACTCAACCCCATGGAAAGTTCAGGAGTTAGTATAGAATGTATTCCTGAAGGCAAAGCCACTAGTATTGCCCATTCATATAGCCATTGTTTTTTGATAAATAAAACAAGTATACAGATAAAAAAAGAAATTGTACAAAGGTGCAATGGTAAAAAATTATGAATGGTCCATTCCTCTGCTTTTATTGCTAGTAGAGTTGTGATTACATAAATCAAAACAGCAAATAGACTTAGGATTTTTGAAAATTTATTTTGTAACGTTAATGCTGCTTTTTTAAACGCAAATGGAATAATAAGTATACTTAAAAGTGCTGTTATAATACCACTCCACCAAAGGCTAGTTAAGGGTTCAATTATAGCATGAGTAGGCATACTTATCTTAAAATTAATTTTTTATTTATTATTTCATTAGCTGTTTTTATCCTAATTAAATAAACGGCTTTGGAATAGTCTTCTAAATTTAACTGCCTTTGATACACTCCTGAAAACCGAACTAATTGCTCGCTATAGAGATTTTCACCTAATACATTGAGTATACTAATACTAAAATCCTCAGCTTGTAAACTTTCAAAACCAATCGTAACTAAACCATCAGTTGGATTAGGGAATATAGTTAATCCCTTTATCATATTATTTTCTTCAACTCCACTACTAATATCATCAATTATAAAATAAGCTGTATCGCTTATGCAATTGTGCGCATCAGTTACTAGTAGCCAAAAAGTACCATAGGATAATGGGTTAATATTTATACTACTCTCTCCAGTGCTCCATAAATAAGTATAAGGAGCAACTCCACTCAATACATTAGAAAAAAGGTTATTGTTTTGCATGTATATTTGAGCATTAACATCAGAAAATGAAATATATGTAGTAACAATGCTATCACAATAATTTAGTAACGGTAATGTATCATTATATGTGCCCACTGTATTGTATATATTATTTCCAATTTGATAGCTTTCATTTTCACACAATACAATATGCTGAATATTATAATTATAAGGTGTTACAGATAAATATGTATTAACAATACTGTCGCAATTATTTACTGTCTGTAAAGTATCATAATATGATCCTGGAGTAGTATAAAAGCTATTTCCTATTTGGTAAAAATCTCCTTGGCAAATAGTTGCTTGGTTAATTAGCATTCCACTTCCATTAACAGCTAGGTTAATATTTATTATACTATCACAACCTTCAGTAGTTGTAAAATAATGATTATACAATCCTGATTGGCTATAATAGTTATTATTAATAAAGAGGCTATCCCCATTACAAATTGCATAATTCTGTGTGTAATTATAAGTAGTCAATAATATTAAATCGGTAATTACAATACTATCACAAATTCCAAAATTAATTGTATCAATATATATTCCTGCAGTAGTATAAATATTATTTCCTATTTGTAAAGATGAACCATTACATATGCTTATTTGTTGATTATTAGTGGTATTTTGTCCTACTGTAAGCTGTGTAGTTATAATGCTATCGCAAGCTGAATTGGTTGTAAATGTATCAGTATAGTTTCCAGTTGAAGAATAATAATTTCCTCCTACAAGAACGCTATCTCCACTACAAATTGAAATAGATTGAGTACTACTAAAACTACTATTTATCACAGCATTAACTGTTGCTATTCCCGAAATACATGGGTCTTTCTGTACCTCCCAATCGTAGAAAAAATAATAATATCCTACTGAGGCATTAGTACCAGTTATAGCAATAACATCACTTATATTATATGGAAATACTGCCCCTGAACTCGTCCTGAACAAATCAGAATTAGGATCACTGATACCCAATTGCATATTATTCTGCACAGGCAAACTAAAATTAAGATTTATTCTAAATCCGTTAGGAGATGTTGGTATAAATACTGAAGTATCATCCAGCACTGCATTACTACTATTTCTAAGTTCTATAGTTCTGTATCCATCAGAATCAGCATATACTAGTACTGATTTTAAAGTTGATGATTTATAATTATCAAATATTAGATATCTATCTCCTTGAAAATAACTTCCTGAACCAAAGTTATTATCAGTAGGACCCCCATTGAGTATTGGAAAATCATAAGATGATTGTGCATAATAGGATGTAGTAGTATTTAATATTGGTGTAACAAAAGAATTTCCTGTTGCTAATAAATTAGTAGCAGCTGGATCTGAATACCAGTTAACATTTGTATTTACTGCTAAAGCATTAAGGGTTAGCGAGCTACTGCCACAAGCAGTTGCCCCCACTGTTTGTAAATTTAAATCAATAATGTTTAGATAATTTATCAATATTAAGGAATCACTTCCATACTGATTTGTAGTGATTAACTTTATTGTATAGCTACCACTATTCTGATAAGTATGCGTAGGGTTTTGTAATATTGAGGCATTTCCATCCCCAAAATCCCAAAGCCATCCTACAGGACCATTTGAGGATAAATCAGTAAAACTAATAGTTGTATTACAACTTATAGTATCACTTAGACTAAAAGCAGTGACAGGCGGTGATGCAGGAAATACGCAAGTCCAATTTGCCTCAAATCCTGTGCCGTTAGTATTAGCATCAGCATGTAGATAAACAGTTAAAGCTCCCCCACTTGAAATGAGGGTTCCTGGGCTACCAGTAAGCGTATTACAATACTGCCCTAATGAATTTGCTGAGGTATCAGCACCATCAAAAATTTCTATATAGTCCCAATTACAATTTGTTGAGGAAGATGGGGCTTCAATATCAAAACTGATAAAATTTAAAGTAATTTGACTACTCCCTTGAGGTGCTATTGTTATCCAACTGTTATTGTTGTCATAATAGTTTCCACTAGGCCCTCCTACATCATACAATGTTCCATTACAACCCGTTTGTGTTACACCGGCACCTGATGGTGGTAAAGTAATAATACAAGGATTATTTGGATCAATACTAATAATTGATTGATATATAATACTGTCTACACCTAAAGGACCGCTTGCAATTAATGAAACAGAATAAGTTCCATAATTTAAATACGTATGAGTTGGATTTGTTGATGTACTTGTGTTTCCATCACCAAAATCCCACACATAAGCATTAGAATAGAATGAGGTATTTGTAAAGTCAACTGTTGCTGGAATGTTACAAAAAATAGAGTCGGATGCAAAAAAGTTTGCAGATGGTGGAGATGTAATTAATAAATCAATATTCCAAAGACCTCTTCCGTAAGTTGAAGCCATTAATTTATTTGATTGATATTGAATCTCTAACTCACTTACAATCACATTCGGAAGACTATTATTGTTAAATCCAGACCAATCTGATACTGTAGAATCTGTTGTAAACACACCTAGATCAGAGCCAATATATAATGTTTGAAGGTTACTACTCTCGTCTAAAACAATAGTATTGATAGGTATATTAGGAAGTGTTCCTGAGATATTCTGCCAAGTCAGCCCGCCATCAATAGAAGAATACACCTTCTCTCCTGCAGTATAACCTGAGAAAGTAACCCAAACTCTATTTTCATCAGTTGGATGTATTGCAATATACTTAATTGTTTTATAAGGTAATCCGTTACTTATATTATTCCAACTAGTTCCTCCATCTGTAGTTGTATATAAATTTGGCCCGTCAGAAAAATACAAAACTGCAGGATTTGATTTTGAAACAGCAATCTCATCAATCTTACCTCCATTAGTTTCATTATTTGTTATTGTATTCCAAGAATTACCTCCATCACTTGATTTTTCTAATTCATCATATCCTACATATATAATATTCGGATCATTTCTATCTAAAATATAAGGAGTTTCCCATGCTCCATTACCAGTAGAAATCGTTGAGAAACTGTTGCCTCCATTAGTAGATTTTCGAATACTACCATAATACAACTCTCCATACATAACATTAGAATTCGTATAATCTATTATACATTCCATTCCATCTCCACCAATTACAGCATCCCATGTATTTCCATCTTTTAGGAAAGTACCATTATCCTGAGCTCCAGTAATTACCATATCTTGAACAGTTTGAGAAACACCCAGGCTATAAAACTGCGTAATTTGCAATCCATCAGATATATCGGTCCAATTATTTCCATTATCAATTGAGAAATAAAGTCCTCCGTCATTAGCTGAATACACGTAATTATTAAGCGGATTATACTTCAGCATATGCTCATCAGCATGCATATAAGTTGATCCGCCACCACCATACCAATGTGTATTTAAACTCCAATTTTGACCATCATCTGTAGATCTCCAACAATTCACTCCACCAACAAAAAGAATCTTCTCATCATTTGGATCAACTGCAAAAGCTAAATCATACCAAGCTTGTCCATCAGAGTCAGAGCCTGTAGTTGACCAACCTAATAAATTAGGACTATTAGCCTGTTGAGTCCAATTCTGTCCTTCATCAATAGATTTATATACCCCATAAAACCCATTATTATTACCCCCAAATAAAGCATAAACAACAGATGGATTATCCGGAGTAACCGCAACACAAGCTCTTACGACTGAATTTGTTGATGGCAATCCTGTTCCGGATTGAGCCCATGTAATTCCATTATCAGTAGATTTATAAATAGAAGTATTGCCTTTTGATGCTCCATAAATAATATTTGAATTTGTAGTATGAAATTCAATGTCAGTTAAATTTGCTGAAGAGAAAGTATTTACAAAAGTATTCCCGCCATCTGAAGATCGATAAATTCCATTACTAGTAGCAACAATTAAAACATTTGTATTGTTTGGATCAATCAGAACCCTATTTCCTCTATAATAGTTTGTAACATTAAATGAAAGAGATGTTGTATTAAAAGTTAATCCGCCATCTGAGGATTTCATTAATCCATATGAATAAGTATCACCAGCATCTCTATCTCCAGTAATAATAAAGATTTCATTAGGATTTGTTGGATTTATTGCAATATCAGAAACTCCTAAATTTGCTAAAAAATCAGTGCTAGTTTGCCAAGTTTGCCCTCCATTTTCTGACTTCCAAAAGCCTCCAGCAGGTGCCCCTACATAAATAATATTAGCATCTGTTGGATGAAAAGCAATTGTATTTAATCTTCCTATTCCTCTTTTTCTTCCACTTGACTCTAAAGGAACATTACTTGGTCCTACTTGACTCCAAATATTTGGAGGAAGCATTTTAAATTGATTATTTGCCTGCTGAAGATTATTATATTCTTCTAATAACAATTCAGGATGCTGCACCCCATCAGGGAAAACTCTTTGCTCTATAAAATTTTCCCATCTTTTAAATTGTTTCCATCCTTTTCCTTTTTCTATTGTTTTATTTTCCCAATAGTCGTTAAATTCCTTCTGAGTATCATAAAAATTCTCACTCGGATCTTGCATTTTATCAATCCAAGTTTGAGAGAATAAAAATTGTGGAATAAGTAGTAGAAATAATAATTTTTTCATTTGTATATTTTTTACAAATTTAAGAATTAAATATTTTCAAAACATAACAAAGGTATATTTCTATTTTATTCTTAGGTATTCAAAAGAAACGCTAGAGTATTTTTACACTAAAGTGTCCACATTGGTTTGATGGATTACAATTAAGTTCCAATCACCCTGTTTTTGGTACTCCGATAAGGCTTTAATATAGGTACGGTTCAAACGGATGGGAATGCTCCTTCATTAGTAGCTTTTGTTATGGATAGGGGAGAGTAGTTAGTCAGATATCTGCAGTATCTAAACTGGACGGTATAAATAACAGAAAGTTACTTAAAATTGTAGATGTACTAGTCCATGAAACTAAAGCGACTAATAATATACCTCTTTTTTTCATGTATGATAGTACTTTGGAGAAGAGGATTTATTCAGATTATTAGATATTAGAAAAGCCGAGTATTTGCTTGTCTTTTTTTATATTTGTGAGATGATACACAAGCTTAATAACATAGTTATTGAAGGGTCATCAGGAAAGCCCATTTTGATTGATGCTACCTTTAAATCCAATACCCAAGCGAAACAAGTAGTGGTGTTTTGTCATGGTTTTAAAGGTTTTAAGGATTGGGGACCCTTTAATCAGATTGCGACTCATTTTGCAGAGCAGGATATTGTATTTGTGAAATTCAATTTTTCTTATTGTGGTACAACTGTTAATGATCCCTTAAATTTTGATGATTTAAAAGCTTTTGGGAATAATAATTTTTGCAAAGAACTAGACGATTTAAAATTAGTGTTAGACTGGATAGAAAATTGTAATGAGCTAAAAGGTGAGGTTGATTCTTCCAAGATTTCATTATTCGGACATAGTAGAGGGGGGAGTATTGCTATGTTAAAAACAGCAGAAGACAGAAGAGTGTCTAAAGTAATTTCTTGGGCTTCCCCTTCTAACTTTTTAGATAAACTTCCTAAAGGTGAGAAATTGGCTAAATGGAAAGAAATGAATGTAGCCTACATCTATAATGGAAGAACAAAGCAAAACATGCCCATGTACTTTCAGTTTTATGAAAATTGCTTGGAAAATTCTGAGCGTTTGAATATCCAAAATGCTGTAGCTAAAATGAGTATTCCTCATTTGGTGGTGCATGGAAGTGAGGATCCTACCGTTTTACTTACTGAGGCAGAAAACATTAAAATCTGGAATAAAAATACGCATTTGCATATAATAGAGGGGTCTAACCATGTGTTGGGTGGTTTTCACCCTTATGATTTAGCCAAATTCCCTGAAGATTTGCAAGAGGCGATTGATGTAACAATTTATTTTTTAAAAGGGTAGGCGTGCAGAAGGCGTTTCGCTTTGGTCCGCAAAATCTTCATCTAAATACTTAAAATAACCTGCAATTGCAATCATGGCAGCATTGTCTGTACAGTACTCAATCTTTGGAATGTAGAGCTGATATCCTTTTGTTGTTGCGAGTTTTTCTAATTTGCTTCTAAGGTAGGAATTAGCCGAAACACCCCCCGCAATAGCTAATTGTTTAATGCCTGTTTGTTTTATTGCTTTTTCTAGTTTCTTGAGTAAAATACTTACAATACTGTGCTGAATAGAAGCACATAAATCCTCTAAATTTTCTTCTATAAATTTAGGGTTTTTCTGCATGTTATTCTGTATCTTATAAAGGATAGAGGTTTTTAAACCACTAAAGCTAAAGTCCAATTCTCTTATTTTGGGTTTTCCAAATTCAAAAGCATGAATATTTCCCTTCTTGGCATGCTTATCAATGAGCGGTCCTCCAGGGTATGGCAAGCCTAATATTTTTGCTGATTTATCAAAAGCCTCTCCTGCAGCATCATCAATAGTTGTGCCAATTACTTCCATTTTATTAGGCCTATCAATTCTTACGATTTGGGTATGCCCCCCTGATACCGTCAGGCATAAAAACGGAAACTCTGGCATAGCTTTTCCTTCATCAATAAAATGGGAGAGGATATGGCCTTGCATATGGTTTATAGCTATAAGTGGGATATTCATACCCATAGCAAAAGATTTTGCAAAAGAACTTCCCACTAAAAGTGAACCCAAGAGCCCAGGACCTTTTGTAAAAGCAATGGCAGTAATATCTTCCTTGTTTATGTTTGCTTTTTTAATAGCCGCATCTACAACAGGAATAATATTTTGTTGATGTGCTCTAGAGGCAAGTTCAGGAACAACTCCACCATATTGAGTGTGTATTTCTTGGTTGGCTACTATGTTCGATAGTATTTTTTTTCCTTGCAAAATAGCAGCAGAAGTATCATCACAGGATGATTCTATTCCTAGAATTATAGGAGTCTTACTCATCTAATTTTTTGAATGAATGCCCCAATTTATCTCTTTTAGTTTTCAGATAAAATTCATTGTGAATATTTGAATCTATTTCAAGTGCTACACTTTCAACAATTTCAATACCATAACCCATAAGTCCTACTCTCTTTTTTGGATTATTGCTGAGCAACCTAATTCTGGTTACACCCATTGCTCTTAGTATTTGTGCACCAATACCATAGTCTCTATCATCAGCACTAAACCCTAGTTCGGTATTGGCTTCAACTGTATCACGCCCTTTTTCCTGTAATTCGTAAGCTTTTAGTTTGTTTAGTAATCCAATTCCTCTTCCTTCCTGATTCATGTATACTAAAACTCCTTTTCCTTCAGCTTCAATTTGTTGTAATGCTGATTGCAATTGATGCCCACAATCGCACCTACAACTTCCGAATATATCACCTGTCATACAAGAAGAGTGTACTCTTACTAGGAGATTCTCATTCTTTTTCCATTCCCCCTTATAAATAACTAAGTGTAATTGTCCGTTTGTCGTTTGTTTATAGGCTTTCATCTTAAAATTACCATAATCAGTCGGTAATTGTATGTCCGCTTCTTCTGAAATTAAGGATTCATTTTTTACTCTATATTCAATCAAATCCTTAATAGTGATGAATTTTAAATCAAATTTTTTGGCAATTTTATGCAGTTCAGGTGTTCGAGCCATTGATCCATCCTTATTCAATATTTCAACAATAACTCCAGCTGGCTGAAAGCCTGCAAGGCGAGCTAAATCAACAGCAGCTTCAGTATGTCCTGCACGCCTAAGTACACCTCCTTTTCGTGCTTTTAGAGGGAAAATATGCCCAGGCTTTCCTAATTCATCAGGATTAATAGTAGGGTCAACAAGTGCTTTTACTGTTTTTGCTCTGTCAGAAGCAGAGATTCCAGTAGTACAACCATGTCCAATTAAATCAACTGAAATGGTAAAAGGTGTTTCATAGGCAGCAGTATTTTTACCTATCATCAGATCTAAACCTAACTCTTCACATCTACTTTCTAAGAGAGGAGTACAAATTAAACCTCTACCATGGGTTGCCATGAAATTAATCATTTCAGGAGTTGCCATTTCGGCAGCAGCTACAAAATCACCTTCATTTTCTCTGTTTTCATCATCAATAACGATAACTACTTTTCCTGCTTTAATGTCCTGAATTGCTTCTTTTATAGTGTTGAAACTCATAATATAAATTTATGAGACAAAAATACTAAGATTTACTGTATTTCCCTCTTTTTAAGGAATTGATTCATTCTTTTTAGTAAAGGACTAAAATCAAATAGTTGTGCATCATTTTTAGCTTTGTAAATTAAAAACAATGCAATAGGTACAAATATCACATTAGCCAACCAAATTCCTTCATAGGCCTGCATACTTAAATCCTTTGCTGATTTTTCACCAATCATACTTAGTACATGGTAGAAAAGAAAAAAGAACACCGAGACTAATACTGGCATACCAAATCCACCTATACGGATGATTGCTCCCAATGGCGCTCCAATCAGAAATAAAAGTAAACAAGCTACTGCTAAACTAATTTTTCTGTGCCATTCAATTTTGTGCTTAGTAATAATGATTTTACGGTATTCTAAATCATCCTTATTCGATTTTGTAATCGATTTTAAGGTTTGTAATTTATTTATAGCAATATCATATTGCTGCTTTCTTTTAATATGAGTAAAGGGTTCAAAAGCTACTAAGCTATCTGTTTCTGGTTTAGAACTGTATTTATCAGTAATATTTTTAGTAAAGGTTATCTTTCGTTCTTCAAACTTTATAGCTAAGGAGTCAATAGCGGTAGCTAATTGCTGATTACTTAGCATGGCATAATGCCCCTTATACAAAGCCTCACTATTCTTTATCGTGCTAAAACTTGATAAATCGAAACGGATTAAATCTTCTTTAAAATGAGTAGTACGATAGGGGTTATTCTTTTTTCTTTTGTTTTCAGCAATATCAAAGTAAGAATGACCATTGTATAAAATTAGTTCCAAAAACTTTTCATCTTTTGTCAATTGCATTATTCCGCTTTCTGAAATAATAACTTTATCATTCCCATTTTTAGCGGTATGATCGTAAATGATAATATCTTTTAGGGTTTTTCCGTCAGCATCTTTTTCTGCCACTTTTATGCTGAAGCCTTCAATGTCCTTATAAAAGATTCCTTCTTTAATGTTTAAGGCTGGTTTTTTCTTCTGAATATCATAAATCATTGCTCCATTTTTCAAGTTAGCAATTGGCATTACATAATTTGAAAATAGAAAAGAACCATAACTTATAATTATGACAAATATAGTAAGAGGGAGAAGGATTCTAATAAGTGAAATTCCAGAAGATTTTAAAGCAACTAACTCATAATTTTCGCCTAGTTTACCAAATACCATTACTGATGCAAGTAGCATGGCAATAGGGAGAGCAACTGGCACAAAACGTGCAGAAGCGTAAAAGATAAGCTCAGCAATTTGAGTAAATTCAAGCCCTTTTCCTACTAGGTCATCAATATACTTCCATAAGAACTGCATAAGCAATAAGAAAATGGCAATAAAGAAAGTTGCGATAAAAGGACCTAAAAATGATTTTATTAGGAAAAGGTGTAACCGTTTCATAAAAAAAATAAATTAAAAATTATGAACCAATTGCACTTTTCAGATTACTAATTTGTTTTTCCCAGAGTTGAGATTGTTCTTCTTGCTCTTGTTCGTCTTCTGCAAAGTCAGTAATAATTAAAGAAACATCTGAAGTTAATTCGTCTATTTGGATTAAAAATTCAAAATAATCTTCTTTAGTATCATTATCTTCCCATTTAAATCTAATAAACTGATTGGTTTTTAATTTTAATAATTTAGCATCTTGCTCGCTACCTTCCCAAAAGAATGTAAAAATATTATCATTTATCACTATATCATCAGCAAACCATTCAGCTAGACCACTTGGTGTGCTAAGGCGTTTGTACAATATATTCACTGAGGAATTTATTGGGAATTCTAATGTGTATTTTGTTAAATGTGACATATTATTAAATGTACTTTCGGCAAATATAACCTTATTTAAATAATAAATTATTTTTGAAAAAATATATTTTAAAAATATGATAAATTATCTACTAGAATAAGGGAAAATAATATATTTGCACCCTTAAAATTTGGCGTGGTAGCTCAGTTGGTTAGAGCGCAGGATTCATAACCCTGAGGTCGGGAGTTCAAATCTCCCTCACGCTACTAGATATAGAAGGCCCTTTTTAGGGTCTTTTTTTATGTCCAAAATCAAAAAAGTCAAACAATAGTACAACATATTCAATTTTTGCTCTTTTTTATCTATTTGCTTGATTTTGTTTAGCTTTGCTTGGTAACTATACACATTATGATAGCATTAAAATGTTTAGCTAGAGGTGAGCGGGTTAAACTAAAGGACCTAAAATTAGAAAAGAAAATAATTTCCAAATTATTCTCGGATAGCCCAAATATTAAGTCCTTTAATGTTGATATATACAAAGACCCTATTACGGGTGAGCATACTTTGGTAGATTCCTTTACTTTAATGGATGGGGTAGAAGAAGATGCATTCATTAAAATGCATCATTTGGTTTCTAGACAAGTATCATTTGATATGGTAAAGCGCAGAGGACTTGAGTTTGCTAAGCTATTGGAAAAAGATATAGCTGATATAGAAAATGGCATAGATAGGACTGCTTTTTTAGAAAAAATTGAGGCTAGAATAAATAGAATTATTATTTCTTTGGTTGATGCCGAAACTCCTGATGAATGGGAGTTAAGAAAGTTTATTTTTATTCAGGATAAATTTTATGATGTAGTTTCTTATCTTGATGATATTAAATTTTCAGGAGACAAGTATGTATTGAGCTATAACTTGCCAGATAAATTTTCACAAGTAATAGATGAAGCTTATCAATTACTGTTAAAAGCACAATTGCTTGGTAAAAATTCAAAAGTAGCTTTCAACTCGGTATTACTGCACAAAAATAAAACCCAGCAACTAGATTGGATTGGGAAGCAAAACGTTTTGGTATATTTTATTAGAGAAATCACTAAGGAAGAAAACAATATAATTCATTGTAAAGGGGATAAGTGGGAAATAGCTGCTAATTGTTTTACTGTAAAAGGTAAGAAGGTAGCTAAGACAATCCAAAATGATAATCCACCCAAGGATACCAATCCTGATAAAATAGTTGTAGATAAAGTGATAGAACTTTTTAAAAAGAAAAATCAAAAGTAATACTGCTTTTCTGATAGCCTTCAGACTAAGCAGACTACACCCAAACTAAGAAATTACTTAGTCTCATTTTCCACTTGTTAAAATGCTTAATTTTGATTTAAAATTTATGCATTATGAGCAAATTACATATAAATATTGAAGGCATTGATGACCTAAATACTAAGGTAGACAAACTTACTTCTCTTATTCAAAAACTAAATAAATCAGCAGAGCATACTATCCTTGACAACAAAGGCTTGCTTGATTATTTAAAGGTTTCATTAACAACAGCTCAGAAGCTTAGAAATGAAGGAAAAATAGCCTATTCCAAAGATGGAAGAACAGGGAAGATATGGTATCGTCTTTCTGATGTTTTGGCATACTTAGATAGCTGTTACAATAAACGATTTAAGTAATAATATGGCAGAGAGAAATTATACAGACAAACTTATTGATCGTACAAGCGAGTACTATCGTACATGTAAAAATGCTGAACACAATTGTAGTAATAAGCAGTTTATGGCTAAGAATCTTCAAGTAGTATATTGTAGTGAAAGATGCAAGGATTCTTACAACAACAGAAAGAAACGTAAGCTAAACGCAGGAATATCAAAAGTAAGTGATTCAAACCTGAATAAGATTAAAGAATTACGGGATAACAATAAAAATGTTTCCCTTAGAGCTTCTGAGGTGATAGCTTTTGGAATCGACTTAACGAAAAATGATGAGAAAATTATTTTAGACCCAACTAATAATAGAGTTACCTTAAGGTTTGGTGATTTTTATTTACAAAGAATTAAGAATGTTGTGTGAATTATTTTTTAAAGTAATTTACCAACATTTTTTTTATGCGTTTTACTCTAGCAAACCCATATACCAAAATACACAATTCAATACACTTTTTGTCGATTATTTTTAAAGATAATCATACAAAATACTGCTTTATTGCTATTTTTTTTACTGCTTAAAAATGTGTAATGTTGCCATGTACTCCTCCTAATTCTTTCCTAATTGCTGTGGATTTACCTACTCTTTTTTCTATAGCTCCCTATTTAAATTTACGTTCAGAACTAAATAATATTAACTGAAACATTATTGCTATGGCTTACGATTATAAATAATAAGTAATAAAATTATTTTTAAAAGTTTTTTCTAATCAGAAAATCAAATTAATTTCTTAAGTTAGGATTATTAAATTAGTTAGTGTCTAAAAAGGAGATGCAAATCTTAGTTTGAAAGCTTGTTTTAATCATGTAAATAGGTTGTAGGTTGTAATCTCCTTCTACTTTTATTTATTTTAATGTAAATTAGCAAACATATTTCAACTAAGATATTGCAATACATACTATTTATGAAAAAACTACTACTTATATTTCTTATTTTTCCATTACTAATGGTAGCACAAACCGAAAAGCGTTTAGCGCTTGTAATTGGTAATGCTAATTATGATAAGGATGAATTAAAGAATCCAGTAAATGATGCGCTTTTAATTGCTAAAACCCTTAAAAAATTAGGTTTTGATGTAATTCTTGATACTAACATTGTTTCTAAAAGAGAATTTGTTAAAAGAGTGTCAGAGTTTGGCGAAAGAAGATCAAATTATAATGTTGGTTTCGTTTATTATGCAGGTCATGGTGTACAGGTTAATAATGAAAATTATTTACTTCCAACAAAAGAAGATTTTAATTCTGAGTATGATGTTCAGGATTATGCTGTAAGTGTTCAGAAAATTATGAGATATTTAACTAGCAGTACTAGTGAGGTAAATGTTTTAATTCTTGATGCTTGTAGAAATAATCCGTTTGAAAGTAATTGGAATGAATCAACAAGATCTTTAGGAAAGAGCGGAAGTGGGCTTGCAAAAATGCCACCACCTACTGGATCATTAATTGCTTTCTCAACTGATGCAGGAAATGTAGCGATAGATGGTGAAGGAAAATATAGTATTTATTGTGAAAGTTTATCAAAAAATATGTTGTTACCTAATACTTCCTTAGACCAGATTTTTAGAAATGTAAGAGCAGATGTTATTAAGGCAACTGGTGGTAATCAAAAACCTATAGAAGCATCTCAATTGACTGGAGATGCATTTTATTTGATTACAAAGAAAGATTATAATAAGATTGAGGTTAAGAGTCTTAAAAAAAGAGCAGATGAAGCTTGCAAGGAAGGAAATAAAAAAGAAGCTCTAGAAAATTATAAAATTCTTGAAATATATTTGAAAGCAAATTTAGATAAATTCGATAAATCATTTTTAAGAGAAGTTTATGTTAATATGGGCGGTATATATTTAGAGTTGCAATCTTCTGATGAAATTAAAGCTAATAAATATTATGAAGAACAAAAAAAAATAGATATGTGGGATGAAAATGCATATCGAACATATATTCAGATTATCTACAAAAGCCTTAATAATGCGGCTAATTCTTTTTTAAATGCAAGAAATTTATTTGATGAACAAAATTTAGATGACAAAAAATTAAAGGAAGATTATTCAGAAGTATGTTACAAGTATTTGAGGAGCCAATCGTATTTAGATTATGAAGCTGGAAGGATTGATGATGACTTATTCATTAAAGAGATTAAGAAATTGAATAAATTTAATTCAGAAAATTTTGGAAACAAAGATTATAGAACAGCTTGTTCCTATTATTTGACAGGTATCTTTTCTAAAGATTCAGATCCATTGAATTCTTATCAAAACTTAGTAAAAAGTTCACAAATTCTTTCTAAAAGTAAATATAATAAAGATGAAATTTTAGATTACTCAATGACTTTAAATTTAGTTTATCCATACAAATGGAGTATAATGGCCTTTAATTCTTTATTAAAGGATGCTTTTGGTGATGATAATTTTATTGATAAAAATAAAGCAAAGGAAGTAGCTAGCTTTTTAAAATTAAATATTCATAATAATGTGGATTCTCTTTACACTATTCATTATAAAATAATTGAAGATGGAATTAATATTTCAAAATCAAATAATAATCAAGATATGGAAGGAATGCTATTAGCTTCAGTAGAGTTTGCTCATACTTTTCCTATTATTTTTAATGCAACTGGGGATATTGACTATGAAACATATAAAAAATGTGCTCTTTCCGCTATAAAATATAGAAGGAATATTCTTAAATTCTCCGATGATTATACAGATCATATTAGGATGTTGCATAACAATGTAATAACATATAGGAATCTTTATTATGTTACAGATACTAACGAAATAGATGCCTTGAAGAAAATGAGAGAAGTAATATATGATTTAAATGCAAAGTCAATTAAATTGTCTTATGAAAAAAATAATATATCTTATTTTCTTTACTCAATAAATCAATATTTACAACAATATTACTATAACATTGATTTTTATAGTTATACTGATTTACAGGATAAACTAAATAAAGTAGATCTATTATTTGGGGATATAATCCAACTTTACAGAAAAGAAGATAAACCCGGACAATTAGGACAATATATTGAATGGATGGATATGTTATTTAATGAGAAAATGTTACAAGAAAACGAAATTAATAATTATAATAAACTGAAGGATATTTATTCATTATTATTTTCAGAAGAAGAATAGGATTTATGAATTTATTAAAAATAAATATATTTTTATATTCTCTCTTTTGCATTTCCATATGCAATGCACAAGATACTTATATTGAAAAAAATTGGAAGATACTTGCAAATGAAATGGTTGAATATCAAATAGAGGATAGGGGAGTAAAAGATAAAAACGTTATTCAAGTAATGAAGAACACTCCAAGGCATCTATTTGTTCCACAAGAATTTATTTATGAATCGTACAATGATCATCCCTTACCAATAGGTGAAGAGCAAACAATTTCTCAGCCATATATAGTTGCGCTTATGACTGAATTGCTTGAGTTGGAATATGCTGATAATGTGCTTGAAATTGGCACTGGATCTGGTTATCAATTAGCTGTTCTTTCTCAGCTTGTTGATTTCTGTTATTCTATTGAAATAAAAGAAAGCTTGGCTACTAATGCAAGAAAAAAATTGAATTCTCTAGGGTATAATAATGTAAAAATAAAATTCGGGGATGGCTATCAAGGCTGGAAAGAATATGCCCCATTTGACAAGATTATAATTACTGCAGCCCCTACAGAAATCCCTCCTGAATTAATTAAACAATTAAAAGAAGGTGGTTTAATGGTGCTTCCTGTTGGTGAGAGTCATAATCAAGAACTTATTGTAGTGATAAAGAAAGGGCAGAAACTGATAAAAGAATATATCATCCCGGTTAGATTTGTACCTATGATTCATAAAGATGAATAATCTTTTAAACAGAACTACCCGAAATTTCTAAACAGAATATTATCTCAAATTTATCTTTTCTTAGATAAAAGAATCAATTCTAAATATAATAGTCTGACACTGTCAAGCAAAAATTAACTATTAATTTAATGAAAAAGTTAAAATATTCAAGAAGTGTAGCCACTAACATGGTGATATCAAATATGATTGGCACGGGTATTTTTACAGCTATTGGATTTCAAGTACTTCCGGGAGCTATTCCAGATCCATTTAGTATATTACTTATCTGGTTTTTAGGTGGCTTATGCTCTCTTTGTGGTGCTTTTTCTTATATAGAGATAGCTACTTCTATCAAAAGATCTGGTGGAGAATATGCATTTTTGTCTGAATTATATCATCCATTATTGGGATTTATTGCAGGATGGATATCTTTAATAGTAGGGTTTGCAGCAGCAATTGCTTCACTAGCTATAGCAACTGGTCAATACATACTTCCATTTTTAGGGCTTTCAAAGGATTATTTCTTTACTGTATTATCAATAGATATTTCAATCAGCAAATTACTCTCATTTTCTATTGTATTATGCGTTTCCATGGTTCATTTAAAAGGTGTAAGATCGGGCAGTATTTTTCAAAATATTTTTACTGCTATTAAGCTTTTTTTTATATTTCTACTATTGATTATTCCTTTTATATGTGCAAATTATGAACCATCAGGAATTTCTTTTGCACCATCTGAAATTAGCTATGATACTATTTTGAGTCTATCATTTGCAGGTTCTTTTGTTTGGGTTATGTTCTCGTATAGTGGTTGGAATTCAAGTACTTATATTTTTATGAATCTTGACCAACCAAATAAAAACTTAACTTTTTCATTGATAAAAGGGACAGTATTTGTGACAATAATTTATGTTTTATTAAATATGATGTTTATCTATGTGGCAACTTTTGATGAATTGGCCGGAAAAATTGATATAGGTAACATTGTTGCTCAAAAGCTATTAGGTAATAGTGGAGTTGTTTTATTTAGTGGGTTTTTTTCAATCGCTTTGATTTCAGGAATAAGCGCTATGTTTATTGCTGGCCCAAGAGTTTTAGAAGAAATGGGTAAGGATTATATATTTCTGAAAAAATTTAGCAGTATTGGTAAGGGAGGAACTCCAGTTAAAGCTATTGTTTTTCAAACAATTATTTCCCTATTATTGGTGCTATTTGCTTCTTTTAAAGATTTAATTGAATATATTGGAATAACCCTTTCTTTGTGCTCTATGCTAACAGTATTTGGAGTGTTTATTGCTAGACAACGTAAGTATAACCATCCAGATATTATCAAAGCTTGGGGATATCCATTTACACCACTAGTGTTTATATCATTTTCAATCTGGATGTTTATTTATTTTATTCATGAAGACCCAAACAAGATTCTTTGGATGTTTTTAACGATTTTACCAGCTATTTTAATTTATTATTTTTATAAAAAGAGGGGGGGGGCATAAAAATGCAGTAGTTATTGTGTTAATTTGTGAAGATTATAAAAAAGCTTGTGATTTAGGAGATTGTGAAATGTTTAATACCCATTGTAAATAATTATGATACTAATATTAGCAGTTTTACCACCACTTTTGATAGCATATTATATTTATAAGAAAGATAAATATGATGTAGAGCCTAGAAAATTAATTATAAAGAGTTTTCTATTTGGTTGTTTAAGTATTATACCTGCAATAATTCTTGAAACAATTTTTAATGAGAGTTTATTTTCTAGTTTGTTTATCTATGTAATGGTAGGTATAGCCCTTATTGAAGAAGGTTTGAAGTATTTCTTTTTAAAACGGTATCTATTTAATAAAGCTGACTTTAATGAACCTATGGACGGTATAGTGTATGCAGTTATGATAAGTATGGGTTTTGCTTTAGTTGAAAATGTTGCTTATGTATATGGACATCAAGGGCAAGAAATTCAGGTTGCTATATTACGTATGTTTACAGCACTCCCATTACATGCTGTATGCGGAGTTATAATGGGCTACTATGTTGGTATGGCAAAGTTTAATTCCAATAAAAAGTTATTGTTAGCAAAAGGATTAGGATTAGCAGTATTTGTTCATGGGGTGTATGATTATTTCCTTTTCTTAGGACAAGGCACTATTTTATCTATTATTGCTTTATTAGTTGCTATTTCATTTGGTAAAAAAGCAATTAAATTACACCAGCAAGACTCTAAAGCTAGAAATATATAATATGAATCTAATAAAGAAATTTTTAAAACACGCACTTGTAACAGCTATTTTGGGTATTCCAGTATATTATTTCTTACATACTTTACACGTTTTAAATCCATTAGAGAAAGAATTAGCTGATTTTAAATTTACTGATATTTATTTTGGACATATTCAGAAAAAAATAATAGATGAAGATATTTACCTTATTGATATTGGCAGTAAAGATAATACAACAACAAGATCGGAGATCTCAGAATTTATTAATAATGTAAATAAAAAATATAAGCCAAAAGTTATAGCGCTTGATGTTGAATTTTTGACGGATACTTCTGTTTCTGTTTCTGTTAATTCTATGCTAATAAACTCTCTAGCAAATGATAATATCGTATTGGGTTACGCTTTAGTCAACATTAAAGGGGAATGGCTTAAGAATAAATCAGAATTACCATTTAATTATAATATTGTAAGGGAGGGGTTTACAAATAATTTGGTTGCAAAAGGTAAGATTGATTTTAAGGTTGAAAGGTTTTTTCAGCCTTCTATTATTCAAGGGAATGACACATTGAGGCATTTTTCAGTTGTTATTGCTGAAAAATATAGAGCTAATTTTGATAGATCTTTATTAATAGATAATAACAAAGTCATGATTAATTTTAAATATAAATATCACAATGCAATATCAATAGGTGATACTAATAACTATTTTAAATTAAAAGATAAAATTGTCATTGTTGGGCTATTTACAAAGAATAAGGAAGGCTACCCACTGTTTAATGAGGATTTACATTATACTGCTTCAAATAAATTTTATTTAGGAAAATCTCCGCCAAATATGTACGGAGGAGAAGTTATGGCAACAATTTTATCAAACATTAATAATAGTAAATTTGTTAAGTATTATAAATCATTATCATTTTGGCTGAATATAATTTCATCAATATTGATTTATCTAAGTCTTTTATATTTTATGGGGAAATCTCATAATATATTTGCTGCAACTTCAATTATTACACAATTTGGCCTTGTTTCTTTATTTGTATTTCTGTCAGTCTTTTTTGTAGGGCAATTTAATATGTATCTTGATTTAACTATTCTTGGTATAATAGCTTTCTTTTCAGTTGAATTTGTTGAGCCAATTGACAAAATTGTTAAATTTGTTGAAAGCAAGTTTAAAAGTAAAAAAACACATGATAAAGAACATATAAGAACTTGTTCAGCAATTAGTAAATCTACTGGAGTGCAATGTAGAAATAAAACAAAAATCGGAAGTATGTACTGTGGAGTGCATAGTAAAAAGAAAACATCATGAAGATATTTATTTATTTTATTTTAATTTTTGGTTTTATAAAGCTTTCTTGCGCACAAGAAGTATTTGTAAAACAAGTTTGGGGTAATGTTATATTTCTTGTAGGTGAGAAAAAAACAGCCGTAAAAGATCTTTCATCTTTCTCTCAAAAAGATGGAGTGTTTTTATTAAAAGACAAAAACTCACAATTATTTATTAGAATAGATAACAAGCTTGACCTATTAACTTTTTCAGAAGATAAGCATATTTTTCCTTTAATCGATTTAATAACCCCCAAGCAGGATTCTCATGAAAAAGAGGAAGGATTCTTAGATAAATTCTTTTCATTGTTTTCTGCTTCACATGATGAAGGCGCAAAAATAAACGGCATGATAATTGGTTCGAAATCTGGTACTTCTAGAAGTAAAAATGATACTAATATTATGTCCATAGAAGAAATTATAATAATTGACGATTATGCTATGAAAATTGATTTTGAAAATTTTGTGGATAGTGATCAAGCAAAGAACAGTGAATTTAACATATTGGTAAAGGATAAATATACTGGTAGAACAATCTTAAATCAAACAATTACTGAAACATATTTTACTATAAAAACTAAAGACATTAAGAAATCTCTTTTTACAGAATGGGATCTTGAGATTAATAATACTTCTTCATTAAAAAGGATTAAAGGAACAATTATTGAAAAAAAGAGATTGAAACCAGAAGAAAGAGAACTACTTGATCAATTAAAAGATAAAGCCATAGCTGAAAGTAAAACTAATGAGTGCATATATCAAATAATATTTGTTGAGAGTTTAAGATCAACTGGATTGCTAGCTAATGCTTCCTATTATCTAGATTTATTCATTGAAGCAAATAATAACCCTATATTAATTAATTATAAAGATCATTATACTAAATAATTTAAACCATGAAAAAAATATTTCTTACACTAGTTGCTATTAGTATTTCTATTCTTACATTTTCGCAAGGCTTCATTTGGAATGATAAAGTTAAAAAAGAACTAGAATCCACATTTCAAGAAATAGAAACAAATACTAGATCTTATTATCCTAGTAGTTATTCATTAGATAGATATACGCCATATGTTCTCCATCAAGGGGAGTCAGGTATGTGTGTTGCTTATGCATTAGCAAACTGTAGAACTATTATTTATGCGAAAAATAGAAATTTATCTGGAAAAGATGAAATATCAGATAATAGCTTTTCCCCGTTCTTTTTGTATTATCAGGTCAAAGGAAAAAATGATAATAAGTGTGAGCTAGGGCTAAGCCCGGCAGATGCACTTATGTCAATAATGGATGGTGGTATTGCACAAATATATGACGTTGAATATCCAGATTATTGGCCGTTCACTAACAAACAATTATGTACTTATTATCCGCCATCATATAGTACAGATAAAAATAATGCATCTAGATATAAAATTGATGAACCAAGAACTTTTAATGAGGGGCTTTCAACTTCAGAAAAAATATCAGCTCTTAAATATGAGATTTCTTCTGGTAATCCAATTTTCTTTGGTATGGATCCTTTTCCAGGATCTTTATGGGCTTCTATAGGTGTAAATACATGGAATCCAGAATCTAGCGTTCAATGTATGGGTGTAACTCAAACGGAATACCAATGTGAGAGACAAGTAAAATATGATGGATATTGTTATCAGCATAAAAATCAAATAGAAGGTGTAATGGGCCATGCTATGGTGATTATTGCGTATGATAATGATATGTATGGTGGTGCATTTCAGATTCTTAACAGTTATGGAACTGGATGGGGTAATAATGGTAAAATTTGGATTAGATATAATGATGTAATTAAATATTCTGTTTTATTTTATTCAATATCTAGAAAGTATGAAACTTCAAGTTTTGGTATGCCTTCTGCAAAAAATATTCCATTAACAAATGATTCTATTGATAATTTTGGGTCGCCATCATTTATTGAGAATGGCCTAGAGCCGCCATGGAGTCAATACCTTAAGCAAGAATAAAGCAATAGCAATAAATGAAAAAAGGACTTTTAATATTATTATTTCTTCCAAGTTTAGTTTTTTCTCAAGAGCCTTTCCGCTTGAAGAGCTCAAAAACATCAGAGGATACTAAATTTAAGCTTAAAGATTTCACTAAAGAGCCAGGATATACCAAATTATCTTCTTCTGTTGATAGTATTTCTTTTCCTTTATATGGCTATGAGATGTATATGCCTACATCAACTTGTGGTGAGATAATAAATTATAATAATTTTTCAGTTTCATTTTGTGAAGAATATAGACTTTCTGAATGGGCGATATATTATAGAAACTCTTCCAATTCAGAACATATATATTCCCGAAAAGGTTTGTATTTCAAAAGAGATCCTAATCTTAAAGGAAGAGATGCGGATAATGGAGCTTATTATAAGAATCCTTACGATAAAGGGCATTTAGTTCCTGCGGCAGATATGAATGATAATTATGAAAGTTTAAAGGAAACATTTTTGTTTACTAATTGCACTCCCCAACTTGATAAGTTTAATCGCGGGGGACTGAAAGAATTAGAAAAAAAGATAAGGGAATGGACGATTGAATTTGATAATATAGCAATCATTACAGGTTGGGTTGTGGGTGATATTAAATACTATATATATGGGCCAAATATAAAAGTTAAGGAAGAAAATAATGCTGGATCTTCATATATTCCTGTTCCTAACTTTTTTTATAAAGTATTCATTGATACTCAAAGAAAAAGATCTATCGCATTTATCTTGCCAAATGAGGAATTAACAAAACCATTATTAGAATATGTTGTTTCTATAGATTATCTTGAAAGTGTAACCGGATTAGATTTCTTTTATAAGCTCTCTGATGAAGATGAGCTTTCCTTCGAAATTGATACTGGTAATAAAAAGTAAAAATGAGAAAACTACTTTTAATATTAATAATAACTTTTCCGACAATTCTTGTTGGCCAAGACCTTCGTCATTGGTTCTCAGAAGAGTTTGAGGGTGTTTCTGTGGATATACCTAAAACTAAATCAGCGTTAGTAATAGGAAATACAAATTATGATAATGATAAATGGGATTTAAAGAATCCAACTAATGATGCTAATTTGATGTCTAAATCATTTAATAAATTGGGGTTTGATGTTATATTAAAAGAGAATTTAGATAGAGACCAATTTTTTGATGAAATTAACTCCTTCAAAGAAAAACAAGATGCGTATGATTTTAGTATAATTTATTATGCTGGGCATGCTATTCAGGATGAGAATGGGAACTCCTATATTCTCCCAGTTGATTTCTCAAATAAAAGTGAAATAGAGGATGCTGGAGTAAATGTCTCAGAATTATTAAATTATTTTGAAAACTCAGAAAAAAAATGTCTTTTAATATTGGACGCATGTCGTAATACAGGTAATAATGGCCTTCCAAAACCATCAATACAAGATCCAATAAATGTTAAATTGGCATACTCAACTTCCTTTGGGAAAACAGCGTCTGACGAGCCTCATCTAGAGAATACAATATATACCAGTTATTTGTCTAAATTATTTTTAATTGAAGGACTATCAATATATGATATACTTCATAATGCTTCAAAAAAGGTTTTGTCAAAAACTGATAAACAGCAGTATCCTGTTGACTATTTTGGCATATCAATTGAAGATATTCAATTAACAAATTCAAATATAGTGGAGCTAAAATAAAACACTTGTACTTCCTTGTATTACTAGGTTTCCTTGTATCAGTACTAGTAATTGCGTGTTTACACGCGTAAAACACGGGTGTAGCGGTAGTCAAAAATAAAAACACTAGCTTAGGGACTAACGCTTTTTTATTTTAAAATACAAAATATTATATTTTAAAAAATATACCCTTACTCATCATCAGTTCCAATAACAGCTTCCAAAGCACTATCTGTTTCTCTGTTCATAAAGCTTTGCTGATAGTTTATAGTAGTTGTAATATCGCTATGCCTATAAAGTTTTTGTAGCATCTGGACTGGAATCTTATCGCCTGAAATATTCCCAAAAGAATGCCTTGCAATATGACAACTTAAGATTTTAGTTATGCCCACTTTCTTAGCAATTTTTTTCAAACATTTATTGTATTTGCTTTTGGCTGAAGTTATTTTCCTATAAATGTCTTTATTGTTGGTTATATCGGCTTTATTAAGCTCTGGTAGAACAAAGGTATCTAACTTATTTTTTCTAGCCTTATACAGGTTTATAATGCGTTCTGCCTTAGATGTTATTTTAACGGAACCTACTTTATTATTTTTCCCCATTTTATAATAGAGTCTTCCATCATTTAAGTCGCTCCATTTAATTCTTAACACATCAGATATTCTTGCGCCTGCAAGATAAAAGGATAGAAGAAATGAATTTCTTGCATTCCATTCTGTTGTTCCCTCTATTAATTCACATTCCTCCAACAGCTTAATTTCATCCATATTCAATCCAATTTTTTGACTGTCAGGAAACTTTATTCTTACTCCATTTTCTCCAAAAGGGTAGAGGTTAGCATCAGCTATTCCTTCTCTTATAGCTTTATTGTAAAGTGTCCTTACTAAAATAAGGTGGTTGACAGCAGTTCTCTCAGCTAGCTTCACCTTAGTGAGTAGGTAGGTTTTATATTTTTTAATATTACTTACTGTGAGTTTGTCAAATGTTGCGTTTTCTCCAAAAAAGGATAGAAGATGTCTTATTCTTGATTTTTCAGAGCTAACTCGTGTATATTTTTCTAATGCAATCAGTTCATTGTAAAATTCATCACACATTGCTTTTATAGTGTAATTCCTTATGACTTTATCAAACAATCTTGCTTTTACTTCTTCAATGTCAAATGATTTTTTCTTTTCTTGTATTTGAATAAGATAGACTTCAACTAAATTCATTTTATGATTAATGAAGTTATTTATTCTAACTGAGTTTTCATAAGATTTTCTAACCCTATTGTTTTTGGCATCCCAATATTTAGGTTCTATATCAATTCCTAAAGTAACATATCGTGCAATCCTATTTACGGTAATTCTTATTTCAATAGGAATTTTTCCAGATTTTTTTATCTTTGTTTTTCTTGTCATTGCTTTTACATACCCCATATTAATCTTGTTTAAAAAAGTCAAACAATAGTACAACATTTTGCGTTTAAAACCACTTAAATACGATTAAATGCAATTTCAAGATGTGAGTTACTAGGTTTATATTCAATCGTTTATGGAGTTTTTTAAACTTTATTTTCCATATTCATAACCCTGAGGTCGGGAGTTCAAATCTCCCTCACGCTACTATATATAGGAGACCCTTTTTAGGGTCTTTTTTTATGCCTAAAATCAAAGAAGTAGTTTATTCTTCAATAGTCTACTTTAAGAGAGAGTTTTTCTATTAATTTTAGGGTTTGAAATTTATAATATAAATTATTATTGTATTATTGTGTCTAATTCAGAATGAAAAGTAAAACAAGTTTATTATAATAAAGAAACTATCATAAGAGATTAGTTTCATTTTTAATTTTTTAATTCTTATGAAAAAAATACTATTATTTTTCTTTTTATTGCCTTTTTTTTGTTCAGCTCAAGAGTGTACAACAGAAATTGTTACTACGAATGCAGATTCTGTTGTCTATTGTGTAGATTCTGTAAGTTGTAATAGTTATTGTGATGGTAGAATTGAAATTTCTGTTTATCCACAATCTGCTATTTATTATTATAATTGGGATTCAGTAGCAGTAGTAGGAAACAATATAATAGATAGTTTGTGCGCAGGAACTCCGGGGGTCACAATTACAGATGTAAATGGGCAATTTATTATACATCTTGATATTCCAGTTTATGAGCCTTCACCAATAAATAATTTCTCATCAATCACTCATCCTACTTGTTATAATGATACTGATGGAGAAATTGATATCACAACAAATGGTGGGACTTCTCCTTTTACTTATAATTGGAATACAGGTTTAAATGCTCCAGATTTATTATTTATTTCAGGAGGGATTTATGAACTGATTACCACTGATAATAATAATTGTAAGGATACAAGTTCTTATATACTTAATAATCCAAATGAAGTGAATTCAGTAACAATTACCGATACTCTTTCTTGTATTGATATGTGTGATGGAGATGCAATTGTAATTCCAAATTCTGGATTTACCCCTTATACTTATCTGTGGAGTGATGGGCAAACAAATGACACGGCAACCAATCTTTGTTATGGGCTAAATACTGTTTACATTACAGATGCAAATGGATGTTTGGATACGAATACCGTATTTATTGAAAATCCTGACACTTTAAAACTAAGTTCTATTATTATTGATAGTTCTTGTTATCAGATTTGTGATGGACAAATAATTGTATCAATAGAAGGAGGTTCATCTCCTTATGATGTTTATTGGAGCTTAAATTCTATCATTTTTGATTCTGTAACTACAACAATAGATGATTTATGTCCTAATATATATCAATTAACTTTTACTGATGACAATAATTGTACAGCTACTGAGAATATTAATTTACTAGAAAGAGATTCTTTTAATCTACAATCTTCTGTTATTAATGACAGTTGTTATAATAGCTGTACAGGGCAAATTACGGTCCAACTTCTGAATCAGAATAGTCCACCATTTATTTATAGCTGGGAAAATGGTCAGTCAGATTCTGTGATTTCAAATTTATGTTCTGATTCAATTAGTTTGGAGTTAATCGACAATAGGGGATGTAGAGATACTTTTTTCTTTTTTGTTAACCAGCCTTCAATTCTTTCTTTCGATTCTGTTTCAGTAGTAGATAATGTTTGTTTTTCTGATGAAAATGGCTCAATTACAATAAATATAAGTGGAGGAACGGGTAATATATCAACCTTATGGACAGGAATCAACAACTATACATCTTCAATTGTAGATATTACAAATCTATTATCTTCTTCTTATACTTTACATATTGAGGATCAAAATATGTGTACAAAGGATACTATAATTTTAGTTGATCAGCCTGATACCTTAATTGCAATCCATTCTGTACAGGATGCTTCATGTAAATTTTATTCTGATGGAATAATAAATGTCAATCTCTTTGGTGGGACAACTCCTTATGTATTTACTTGGGGTAACTTAATAATAGATTCAAATTATGTAGATTCAATTCCTTCAGGAGATTATATTTATACAGTTACAGATAATAATGGTTGTATCGCTAAAGATACTGCCACTATCAATGAACCCGAGTTAATTGATATTTCTGATTCAATTATAGATGTTTTGTGTAATGGATATCATACAGGAGCAATTGATTTGACTGTTGGTGGAGGGACTTTACCTTATGATTTTCTATGGTCAAATTTAGAAACTACTGATTATTTAATTGATATTGGAGAGGGTGTATATTCTGTTTTAATTACTGATCAAAATAATTGTACCCTGACTGAATCTTTTATTGTGTCAGAACCATCATTCCCAATAACAACAAATATTGTAGGAATTGATATTTTATGTTTTGGAGAAAATACTGGTTCTGCAGACTTATCTGTTTCAGGAGGAACTTCTCCTTATTCTTTTTTATGGAATAACGCAGAAACTACTGAAGATATTGATAGTTTAGAAGCGGGAATATATACTGTAGACATAATAGATGACAATGGTTGTGATACTGTTAGTATTATATCTATTATTGAACCCACTGCAATCACGGTATCTTCTAGTATTACTAATTTACTTTGTTTTGAAGATGGATTAGGAGCGATTAATATAACAACAACTGGTGGTTCGGGTAGTTATAGTTATTTATGGAGTACTGGAGCAACTACAGAAGATATACCTAATCTTATGGCAGGAAATTATCTATTAACAGTTACTGATGCAAATAATTGTCCATATTCTGAAAGCTTCCAGGTTCAACAGCCTGAATTATTTCAAACAAATTTTATAACAGCACATCATCTTGATTGTTTTGGTGCTGATAATGGATCTATAGACTTTGAAGTTACTGGAGGAACTGCTCCAATAGAAATAGATTACTTATGGAATACAGGTATTACAACTTCTTCATTAGAAAATTTAGGGCCTGGCATTTATACGGTAACAGCTGAAGATGGAAATAATTGTCCAGTTGTTAAGGATAGTATTGAAATATTTGAGCCAAGTCAGATTACAATAATGGCGGATAGTATAATGCATTCTACTTGCTATGGAGAGGATCTAGGTAGGATATATATCACTGCTAGTGGAGGCGTTGGCGGCTTTACATATGCATGGAATAATGGAACTAATATTCAAGATTTATCTAATGTTTCATCAGGAAATTATGAAGTTATAGTTACTGATGCTAATGATTGTGAGAGGTCAGCAATTTTCTTTATTGATCAACCAAACCCTTTCTTAGAAACAGTAAATGTAAACTCTGTAAATACTTGTAATGGAGATGCTACAGGTAGTATTGACTTCTCTATTGTAGGGAATACTTCTCCTTACACTTATCTGTGGTCTAACAGTGCAACTTCACCTTCCATAGCCAATCTTACAGCAGGCAATTATGATATAGCAGTTAGGGATATAAATAATTGTGAGACAAATTATTCTTATTTAATAACTGAACCTGAAGCTTTAGAATTAGACTATACTGTTCAACCTGCTAGTTGTGAGGAAAAGAATGATGGGGCAATTTATGCATCTGTTAAAGGTGGTTTTCCACCTATATATTATAGCTGGAGTAATGGTGAGGATGTGCAAAATATTATGAATTTATCAAATGGTAATTATACCTTAGAAGTTGAGGATGCAAATGCTTGTAAACTTCCATTAGAATATATTGAAGTAAATTTTGATGGGTTTGATGGGTGCATTGAGATCCCCTCTGGTTTTACTCCAAATGGTGATGGAATACATGATGAATGGAGTATTAAAGGATTATATTACTTTTCAGATGTTTTAGTAAAAGTTTATAATAGATGGGGACAAGAATTATTTGATTCAATTGGATATAAGATTCCTTGGGATGGAAAATACCAAGGAATAGACTTGCCTACTGCTACTTATTACTATGTAATAGAACTAGCAGATTCAGAAAAGGTGTTTAACGGAACAGTAACTATAAAACGATAATGAAAAAAATAATTACAATTTTTTTGATAGGTTTTGTTTCTGTAACAAGTGCTCAGCAGTTACCACATAATTCTCTTTACATGCTTAATGATGCTTTGATAAATCCAGCTGCAATAAGTAGAAAAACAGATAATCAAATAACTTTAATGTTACGAGACCAATGGACAGGATTTGAGGGGGCTCCTAAAACGCAATCAATATCTTATTATAACCTTAATCATTCAAAATATAGTAGAGGAATCAACATCTTAAATGATGTTACAGGTCCAATTTCTACAATAAATGCAACTTTAACAAGCTCTTATATTATCCCAATTAAAGATAAGAATATATTAGCAATTGGCGGCTCAGCTACTTTAATGCAATATAAAATTGACAACACTCAGATTCAGCTAGAAGATGATGGAATAATTGATCCTGCATTACAAGGAAGTATTGATAAAGTACTAGGGCATAGTGTTAATTTTGGAGTATATTATTATAATTCTGATTTCTTTGTTGGGTTATCTATTCCAAATATTATAAGTAGTGATTTAGATATCAGTTATGAAAAAAAGAATAATAAATTAGAAAATCACTATTATTTAAATGGTGGTATAAACCTTAATTTGAATAATAACTATGAGTTAATACCTTCTGTTCTATTTAAGAAGATTGGCGGGACTCCTATTCAGATGGACCTTAATATTAGGGCTGTTTATGATAATTTCTTTTGGGGAGGATTCTCATATAGAACACAAGATGCTTTAATAGCTTTATTAGGGTTGGATTATTCAGATTATAGTTTTGCGTATAGTTATGATATAACTACTTCTAAAATGAGAATTCCTTCTGCAGGTTCTCATGGTTTACTATTCACATATAAATTTAAGTCTGTTAAGAAAGATTTTGATAAAGATGGTATTATTGATGCAGAAGATGATTGCCCAAAGATAGCGGGTATTGCAAAGTTTAACGGTTGTCCTGATACGGATAAGGATGGCATTAAAGACAGTGAAGATGAATGTCCAACTGAATATGGCTTAGCAATAAATAGAGGTTGCCCTGATACTGATAGTGATGGAGTGCCAGATAAGTATGATAGATGTCCTAAGATACCAGGAATTATTGAGTTAGGAGGTTGTCCTGATAGTGATGGTGATGGGTTGCAAGATGCCATTGATAGGTGTCCAAATGAATATGGTCCAATAGAGAATATTGGGTGTCCTGAAATTCCTGAAATAGCAATTTTAGATACAATTTTTGAAAATATTCAATTTCAATTTAATAAGTCAATCCTAACTTTTGAGTCACAAAATTGGTTAGACCAAGCAGGGAAATATTTAGTTTTTAGACCGGCTGTTAGAATAAAAGTTATTGGACATACTGATGATATTGGCTCTGATAGGTATAATCGGAAATTGTCAAAGAAAAGAGCTAAAGCTGTTAAGAACTACTTAATAGAAAGAGGAATCAATGAAGATAGAATAGAAATAGATTGGAAAGGAAAATCTGAGCCAAAAAATCTTGAAAATACTGAAAAATCAAGAGCTGAGAACAGAAGAGTAGAACTAATAATTTTAAGTAATGAATAAATATCAAATAGTAATAATCAGTTCTCTTCTATTAGTATCTTGTAGTAGCTCTAAGAAATTATTAAATAATGAGATTGAGTCATTAAGAAAAGAGATTATAATTATAGAAGATGAGAATCAGATATTGAAAGGGGAATTAAAAGATATTGAATTAGCTTTAGAGCAAATAAAAATAGAAAATGAACCAATTATAAATGTTAATCCAATATTAACCTTAGATATTAAACCTAGTTCAATTACTTCTCAAATTAATGAATTAGAACAGATATTACTAAAGGATGCAGGTCTGCATTATAGATTTATATCCTTTAAATCAGGGGGTGTCGAGAGAAGTCTAGGTGTATCACATGTAGATATGCAAAGAGTTATTAAAGAAGCTAAAACTTATCTTGGAACCAAGCATGTAATGGGGGGTATAAGCCATAATGGGATTGATTGCTCAGGATTATTATATATTTCTTTTCAAGATAATGGGATTACAAATATACCAAGAACAGCAGAAGATTTTGCTAGATATGGAAATATATTAATAAATACAAATAATTTGCAGTCTGGAGATTTAGTGTTTTTTACAAATACATATAGAACTTCTAAATTAGTAACTCATGCAGGGATTTGTATTGGTAATGGTGAGTTTATTCATACATCCTCAAGTAAAGGAGTTATGATTAGTAAAATAAACGACCCTTATTACTGGAGAGATAAGTTTATATTTGGAACTAGAATTGTAAATTAATTACCAATTCCATCTATTTTTTTTATGCTTCATGCCATACCCCTTACGGTTAAGCATTACATTTTTCCACTTTCTATTGTTTCCCCATTTTCCTTGAGCAGGACACATTCTTTGTTTGCTTTTAAAATAATAAATATTTAAAGCAATTTCATTTGTGGCAACTGAATTAATATTGTTTAGTCTTGAGAAATTGTAATCGTAACTATAACTTAATTCCATTCCTAAATTATTTCCAATTCCCATTCTTATCCTAATCATTGGTATAATTGATTCACTCATTAATGATGCTTTTTCCGAGTGTTCTTTTATCATTCTTGAAACCCTATAAAACACTCCGCCTTCTAGCTGAATACTATTTGCTAAAGACAAGGATAACCCGATATCGTCTTTCTGTATAGCATTGCTACCTTGTATCGTGTGTTTATATGAAACTTTCCAAAAATTAAAGGCTTGAGTAACTACATCACTAAATCCACTTATGAATTGACCGTGAAAAGTAAATTTTTGAGGTATTCTAGAGATATTACTTTGGTCGTTATAAAATGATTGAATAGGGGGGTATAGGTGGTGCCATGCAAACCCAATAAATGAGGTATTGCTTGATTTCTTATTTAGATTAGAGTGTTTTGTTATGATAAATCCAAATGATGGGTCAAGGAAAGAATTTTGACTGTAAAGCGCAGGGAGTTCAGCATTTGAAGGAGTTATATTATCATTATAATCATTTATTTGGTCAGAAAAAACAAGTTGATTCCAATCAAGACTATTAAATCGTAATGTATTTTGTAAGCCCATACTAATATACATGTTCTTAGGTAATTGAAAGTGAAAAGTCCAAGGCACAATCCCAATATTATAGGACTTGAATACTTTATTTGCTCTATCTTCTATAAAATAAATTCCTCCAGTCCAATTAATTTCTCCACCAGATATTCTTCTTTTCTTTAGATTTTTACTTAAGTTAAACTCAATTATATTTGAGTTAAATTTTTCTACAATTCCAACCCATTGGTTTCGTGTAGCTGTTAATATTCTAAAATCCTGCTCAAAACCAGCAAGTGCAGGGTTCATATATAGCATATTAAGGTCAAATTGTGAAAATGAAATATCCTGACCTTTAAGAAAAGTAGATATTAATAAGAACCATAAGAGTATGAGTCTTTTCATATTATCTAATTAAATAAATAGCTCCGGTTGTTTTATTATTAATCCCAGGCCATATACTGCCATCAGAAAATTTTGCGTATATTTTCCATACATAAGTACCTTGAGGTAAAGGTTTGTCATCTAAAGTATTCCCTTTCCAGGGGTGTACTGGTTTTCCATCAAGTTTAGTTATTGCTGAAGTTTCCCATACTAAATTCCCCCAAGTATTAAAAATTTCAAGGTGATATGCTTTTAATGATTTACCTTTTGGTAAGAAATATGCTGGTTCTCCAGAATTACCATTTGGAGCTAGCGCATTAGGCACATATAACCCTTTAAAATAATCAACAAATAATCCAGGTTCAATGCAGAATGTGTCTGCGCATTGAAATTGACTATTTTCATCTATTAAGATTAAGCAAACATCATATAAAATCGGATCATTTTCTGATTGATAGTTAGAATTTGAAGAGTATTGGTAATGTATATTTACCTCATTTATTTGATCCCATAAAGTATCATTATTTGTAATCCATAAAAAATTAAATTCATTAGGTGTGGCGTAGTCTATACCATTAGATGTTTTAGAGTCACTACCATCAAAATTATATAATCCAGGACCTAATCGTTCAATAGGAATAGTTATTAGTGCTATAGGCGTTGGAGATGCTGTAATGGTTTGTGTGTTACTTGTATTTCTACATAGAGAGTCTGTAGTTACAGTAAGAGTTACATCATATGGAGAATTGTCACTCATATAAGATGTGTTCGTGTGCCCTAAATCAGGAGCGTTTATTTGCTGTGAAATCCCATTTCCAAGGTTCCATTCCCAGCGGATGATTGTAGAATATATGCCTCCAGTTCCATTATTTGGAACATCAGATTTATCAGTAAAGTTTATATCCAATTCTTCACATCCTTCTGTTGGATCTGCTGTAAATATAGCTGCAGGGTTTGGATTAATATAAATATTGTAAATAGAATCTGCAATACAATCATTATTATTATCTAAAATGATTTCTAAAGTATATATACCGGGCATATCAAAGTTGTAATTTAATATATCTAAATTAGTTGGACTAGATAATTGTGTTCCTAGGTTGTTAGAAATGGTATAATTAAAAGTATAGGGAGGAAGAAAGTTAGAGTGTTTATTAAATAAGCTAAACTCTACATTTGTTCCACATCTATCATTTGGGAAGTAACTTACATCAAAGTCAATAATAGGCTGCTCTTTTATAAAAGATATATTTTGAAAAGAAGATTTGCAATTCTTATCTGATTCCCTCTCTAAAACAACATTTACGCCTACAGGAACATTCGCTATAAAAGAAGGAGGAGTAGTTGGTAGATTCCATTCAGAAGGAATTGAAACCCAATTACCATCCGTATTACTATTTAATGGCCCCATACTATAAACATAATGAGGGTTATTAGATATGTCTGAATTTTGAATGAGTAGTATGTCTGAAGGAAATACAGAACTTATCATTTGAGAGTTATCTATAAAAACTAGAGGCTGACCTTTACATACAGATTCTACAGTAAAATATACAAAAGGTGATGGATGTATTTCTATGTTTTGTTGTGGATTTGAATTAGTAGAATGATATGTACTAGTACATCCTTCAATATCAGTGACTATAAGTTGAGCACTTACATAAGCTCCTTCAGTTGAAACTACATTTGACACATAATCGTGAGTTTCAATTAAATCAGAGACAGTTGGAGGATTATTGGGAATTTGTTGTGAAGTTCCGTTAAGATAATCTATCATTCCAGTAGGATCATAAAATTCCCAATCAAATGAAGTGAAATAGTTAAGAGGTTCACCCAATGTAGTTTGATTATTAAATTCTACAATATCACCAAAACATATAGATGAATTAATAGTAAAGTATGCATTTGGTAATTGATTAATGTAGATATCTTCAGATGTATTGTCGACACAAGTATTTTCATCTTTAATGTTTAAAGAAATTGTTTTCGATCCAACATTACTATAATCCACTAATGAGTTATCATAACTACAACATAAAGTTAAAGGAAGTGCATTGGAACCAAAATCCCAATTCCAATAATTTATAGTTCCAGATCCTGGGTTACTATTTTCTCCAATTTGAATAGGTTCATTTAAACAGAATGCTTGAGTTGGGTCAATATCAATAATAGCTTCAGGGTTACAGTACACTTCAACAGGAATAGGTAAAGTTAAGTTAGAGCAATTATTATTGTCAATTACTGTAAGAGAAACCATATGGCTTGGTGAACAGTCATCAAACTCAAAGTTTGTAGGATTGTCAGTATTACCGCTTATTCCAGAGAAGTTACCAGTTGTTGGGTCAATATCCCATAGATAACTAGAGATAGGATGATTTGATGTTGCTGTAAAAGTAGTTATATTTTCTTCACAAACTTCAGGCGCAGTAAATGATATTGTAGGTAGCTCATGTACAAAAACAGGTAATGTGTTTGTCCCTGAACAACTTGGTGATTGGTCATCCCAAATAGTTAAAGTTACAGGAAATCCATTTACAGAACTTGAATTAGCAAAGGTCCATTGTAGAGTTGAAAGTGGACCATTACTTATTGTTTGTAGACCAGAGCCTAATGGTAATGGATCTGTAAAACTCCAAATATAGTCAGTAATATTTGTTCCCGGCACCAATATTGAAATTGGAGGTGTTGCATCAAAACTAGATACATCAGTTAAACATTCTGTACTGGGAAGAAAGTTAGCAGTTGGATTACAGTTTATAGTTGCAATTTTTGGAACAGAAGTTGCGTTTGTACATCCATTTGCATCAGTTACCTCTAAATTTACATTATAACTTCCACATGGATAAGAATGATCTGTATTTCCATTTGCTGGTGATAATAATGTTGCATTTGTAGCGTCTCCAAAAGTCCATTCATATTGTGTTAATAATCCACTGCCAGGAATTGAATAATGAGTTAATACTGTAGGAGTTGTTAAATTTATTAAATCTTCACATACAGTTGTTATTGGATCAATTAATGCAGTAGGATTATCCCAAACATCAATAACAACTGAAGTTGTAGCAGGACAATTATTAGCATCAGTTATATCTAATGTTAACGTATATGTGCCAGGATTAATAAACTCACAAGTTGTATTAGAAATTAATGGACTTGTTATAATAGCAGCAGTAGGCCCAGGACTTACATTCCATAAAAATGTACTTGCACCGAAATCATGATAAGTTGAATTATCACTTATTTGAGCAATGTCCCCTTCACAAGCTTCTAAACCAGTGATTATTGATGTGAATGTAATATCAGCATCTGGATTACGAGATACTTGAGCGTAATTAGTAATAGTATCTTTACAGCCATTATCATCTTTCGCTATTAAATCTACTTGATAGCCAAGAGGATATAAAGGATTATTAGCAGAACTAAATGTAAAAGATGTATTTCCTGGCGTAGGGAATGAAGTGGCATAACTTAATACTCCGTTGTCATTAAATGTCCAATCATATTGTGTAACTGTTCCATCATTTAAACCTGAATTAGTGTTTACTACAGTTGATGGAGTATTATTTGTAAAGTATGTTGTAAGACCTTCACATATAGTAGGTGCAGTAAAATCTGGTTTAGGAAGATCATATACATAAATTAGTTGTGTAATAGTTGGCGAGTAGCATATTTGGCCACTTAATAAAGTCTGAGCAGTGTAAAGACTTACACTGTGGAATCCTGGAGATAGAAAAGTATGAGATGTATAAGGAGTATAATAAGGCACAGGTCCACCTCCAAAATCCCAAATCCATGTATCAACTGTAGAGGAACTTAAGATGCCGTCAAATAGAGTTGGAATATGTAAACATTCTGTTGTAGATGTAAAGGAGGCTATCACACCTGGTTCTACAATAATAGTATTTGATACAGGTAAAGAAGTACAATTATTATCATCTGTCACTATTAAAGATACATCATAAGATTGTGATGTTGTATAAGTATGATTAGCATCACCATTTATAGTACTATTATATAAACTACAAGTAGGTAGAGAACAATAAGGATCATCAAAATTCCAATCCCATTCGTTGATTACTCCTCCTGTACCGCTATTAGTTGAACCTCCAGAAATTCCTGTATTCCCATTAAATACAACATTATTATCAACACAAGTAGGGTTATATACTGAAGTAAAGTTTGCAATAGGTAACTCATTGACTGTTATTGTTGTTTCAAATTGTTCAACACAATTACATGTTACATTGTCAGATTCACATTCTAATATTACTTTCCAGCTTCCTGAATTTGGGAATGTAAATTCTAAATCATTAGTTCCAAGAGGAATATTTGAATTTGGCGAGGCAATAGGATCCATAACATTGGTTAAGGAACCAGAATTCCAAATCCCACCTAGATCTTGAACGAACCAATTATGATTAGTAATTATTTCAGGTGTTGAATATGGATTGTTTGGTAAAGCATTTATGCTAGAACTATTAGTAAAATAAGCAGTAGCATTTTTACAAATTGGTATTGTTGGTATACTAAAATTTGGATCTGGATTAGGATGTACAATTACTGGTAGAGGATCGTGTGTATTATCATTATAGATTATATTAAACGCATATTGATTGACATAGAATATTCCAGGATTATTATAATATATTGATAATGATGATTGTGTATGTATTGAGCTAGGGACTTGAGGATATGGAGGAGATGATGCTCCTACTGCACATGGACCATTTGGTATACTCCAATCCCAACACCAAGTTATTTGATTTCCTGGTATTACAGGGTATGAATTATCTTGAAACCAGAAATCATCACCCTCACAACCTTCTCTTGTAAGTGTAACAAAATCAGCTTGAATACCATTTGCATTTATTAAAACATCACAACAGATTTGTGTAGGAGGGCACCATTGATTATACCCTGTAATGCAGATTTGACCAGAATATACAGTTGGATATGTTATAAAGATAGATGGCCACTGTAATAATCCAAAAATAGTTACAGGGTATATTGGAGAACCTGGAGGAACTATACTTGTACCTACAACCATAGTTGCACCGGCACTTATTGATATTTCAATATAATCAGTATTACCTATGTTCGTTAAAGGGTCGTATGGTAATATAGAGTTATTAATGATTATCTCAATTGGATTACCAGCATATTGTGTTGTAAGACATGTAGGGTTTTGGGTTTGCAGTGGGATTGTATTAAAATCAATTTGCGGTTCAGGATTTATTGTTATTGTTTGCGTAGTAGATAGAGATCCACATACTCCACCATTTACAGTTAAAGTTATATCATAATCAATTGGACTTATATCTTGAGGTAAAGTAGGGAATATTGGTATAACAGTAGTAGTAGTTAAATTCCAAGGAATCGCAGGGATTGTCCATGTATAGTCAATGATTGGTCCTGTACTATTGTTTGATCCTATGTATTGAGAACTAGTGTTTATTATATTACTAAAGCACATGTTATTTATTGTGATCGTGAAGATACTGGATAAAACATCTGGTTCTGTAAGTGTGATAGATTGAGTAGATGTACAACCATTATCATCTTCAATATCTACAGAATATGTTCCTGCAGCAAGTCCACTTAAATCTTGAGTTAAATCACCTGTGCTCCATAGATATGTGTATGGAGATGTTCCTCCATTCACAGATAAGTCTATTGTACCACTATTGTCTTGAAAACATAATAAATTAGTTCCTGTTATTGTAGATGTAAGTAAAGTAGGTTCTGTAAGTGTGATAGATGTATTAATGATACAACCATTATCATCTTCAATATCTACAGAATAAGTTCCTTCTGTAAGTCCACTTAGATCTTGGGTTATAGCTCCATTATTCCATAAATATGTATATGGAGAGACACCACCATTTATGGATAAATCTATCGTACCACTATTGTCTTGAAAACATAATAAATTAGTTCCTGTTATTGTAGATGTAAGTAAAGTAGGTTCTGTAAGAGTTATAGATTGAGTAGATGTACAACCATTATCATCTTCAATATCTACAGAATAAGTTCCTGATGTTACATTAATTAAATCTTGAGTGGTAGAACCATTGTTCCATAAGTAAGTGTAGGGAGTTGTTCCTCCACTTAATGTTAGATCCACTGAACCTGTTGCATCTCCATTACACAAAATATTTACTCCTGTTATAGAAGAACTGATACCTATTGTAGGTTCTGTAAGTGTGATAGATTGAGTAGATGTACAACCATTATCATCTTCAATATCTACAGAATATGTTCCTGCAGCAAGTCCACTTAAATCTTGAGTTAAATCACCTGTGCTCCATAGATATGTGTATGGAGATGTTCCTCCATTCACAGATAAGTCTATTGAACCTGTAGCGTCTCCATTACACAATATATTTACTCCAGAAATAGAAGAAGTGATTCCTATTGTAGGTTCTGTAAGTATGATAGATTGATTAGATGTACATCCGTTATTATCTGTAATAGTTACAGAGTAGGTTCCAGCTGAAATCCCAGATAAATCTTGAGTTATATCACCTGTATTCCACAGGTAAGTATATGGAGTTGTTCCGTCATTAACCGTTAGGTCTATAGTACCACTATTATCTTGAAAACACAATAGATTTGTTGCTGTAATTGAAGATGTAAGTAATGTAGGTTCTGTTATAGTAATGGTTTGTGTAGAAGTACATCCATTATCATCTGTAATATCTACAGAGTAGGTTCCTGATGTAACTCCACTTAAGTTTTGAGTTATATCACCTGTATTCCACAGGTAAGTATATGGAGTTGTTCCACCACTAAGAATTAAATCTACTGAACCTGTAGCGTCTCCATTACACAATATATTTACTCCAGAAATAGAAGAAGTAGGACTTTCAAATACAATTATCCAATAACCAACATCATCAGTACAGGGTAATAAAGAAGAGCCTGCAGTTATTGTTAATTCAACATAATAACTACCTGTACCTGCAAATATATATTGTGGATTTGGATCATCAAAGTCAGTACCTCCAGTATATGTACCAGCTCCACCATCACCCATATCCCAAGAATAAGAAGTTGCACTAACATTAGAATTATCAAGAAATTGATATGTTCCATTATCAGGTGCTCCAAAACAAATATCATCATATATGAAATCTGCAATAGGTTCACAGACAACATCAATGTTTAGTGGTGAGTTATCAGAACATCCTAAATCATCTGTAACAGTTAAGTTTATTATGTAGTTATAATTAGGGTAGTTAGGGTCAGTTGTGTTACAAATTGGAGATAAAGAATAATCTATTAAAGATGGACTAGAGTTATAATCTTGATTATGAACAATATTATTGCTCCCAAAATTTTCAGTAATTATTATGTTCCAAATGTCGAGAGGGTTTGTTGGACAAGATGAAGTGTTATTTGAATTATCAATTATATCTATTAAATCTCCTGTACAAATAGAGAGATTAGGAGAAGGACTGCTTAGAATTGGATTTGGTAAATCATAAACAGTTACTGAAATAGGGCACGTTTCTGAACAACCATTTTCATCTGTCACTGTGACAGAAACATTTTTAATTCCACAGGTATTAAATATAAATTTTGGGTCAGCTGAAGTATAATCATACCCAGGTTCGTATGTTCCCTCAACTCCTTGAACCATACTCCAATTATAGGTGAATTGTGTTCCACCAGCTGGAACTTGTACAGTAAAAGGTGCAGTTGGCGGGCAATTATAATTTCTTGTTGTTGCAAGTTCTCCACTTGCATTTGCATTAAATTGAGTGATATTATTTAAGCACTCATCTGTACCTGTACAATTAACAATAGGGTTTGGGTAAACTGTAATAGTTTCAGTGTCATAATCTATTGGTGGACAATATGATTCCGCACTCATTGTTACAGTATAAATACCAGCTTCTGGATAAGAATAAGTTACATCAGGAAATGGGTCTGAAGATGTAGCAGTAGATAATGAAGAAAGTGTTACGCAATTCCCAAAATCCCATTCATAAGTTAAAGTATCTTCATTTGCATCAAAAGTATTCCCATCACATCCAATCTCAGAGTTGTTTTGAAAGGTTTCTGGTTCGTTTACACATAAAATAGGAGGGATGTTAATAATTGCTTCAATAGGGTCATTTACTTTTTTCCAGCTAATATATCCTCCATTTGATCCGCAAGCGCTTTGAAGGTTTAATTCTATATAATACTGCTCATTAATACAGTTACAAGAATTTGTAGTCCAGTAATGTTCAAATCCAGATATGCCATCAGGTTCAAATGGGTAAGTCGGGTCAGGTTGATTTAATTGGGGTAAGTCTTGATATGTCCAAAAGGTATCAACGACATCAGCATTTTGAGAGAGTGTATTATTACAGAAAATAGACCAAAAAATAGTGTCATTAGGCCCCATTTGTGTAATGTTTCCATTATTGTCAATTGGCCAAAGTAAAGTAGGAAGGTTAAGACTTCCTGGTGTAGAGTCAAAAACACATGAAGGAACAAGTTCTTGGTCTATTCCAACATATGACAAATCTAATCCAACTGAAGTAATTGTATCGTAATATTCAATAGTACACCCTGATGATGAATCGTATAAGAAAAGAGATACAGGTATGTATCCTGGATTTGCAGTTGTTGCATTGATAGATTGTGTAAATGTACCAGTACCAGTACTCCCTTGTACATCCCAAGTGTATGTGTAATTACTGATAGGGTTTTGAATGGTAAAAGTTAAATCTGTACTATTGCAAGAATTAATTATGTTTTCATTTCCATTTACATCTTCAATTATATATATAGGCGGGGTGATTGAATTTGCTGTTGCATTAATATTCATAGTAGTAGTTGCTGTACATCCATTTGCATCTGTAGCAAAAACATCTATTATAGAAGGTCCTGAAGGTAAAACAAAAGGACTTGAAATACTTAGTCCTGATATTGAAAAATCATATTGAATAGGCAGAAGAAAAACATTAAATGTGTCTATATAATCTTCAAGAAAAATAGTTTGGCCTTGACAGGGATTTGATAATGGTAAAGGGCTAATTGCGAATGGTCCGTTATTAACTATTATTGCCGTGTCTATCAGAATTGCCGAGTTACATAACGTAGAATATCCTGAAACTTGAATATTGTAAGTTCCAGAATTCGGAAAATTATAATTAATAGTAGTATTATTAGCACTGCCAGGTGGTGTTGAACCATTTATAAGCCAATTAATAACATATGGTGATGGATCTAATGAATCATTATATGTTAGAGATATATTTGTATTTGTGAGAACACAAGAAGGAAAAGTTATATTAGCAAGTGGAGAGCATTGTCCAAACCCCTCTTTACTAACTAGTAAAGAGCTAATAAATATTATTAAAAATAATAGTCGTTTTATCATATAATTTACAAATATACTATTTTTCAATAACTGTCTATATAAATAAAGAAGCTATGAAGAGTATTGAATTCATAATTTAGTTTAGAGTTTTAGTTTTCTATATTTCACATTTATTTTTCTTGTAATTGCTTTTACATAACCCATATTAATCTTTGTTTAAAAAAGTCAAACAATAGTACAACATTTTGCGTTTAAAACCACTTAAATACGATTAAATGCAATTTCAAGATGTGAGTTACTAGGTTTATATTCAATCGTTTATGGCGTTTTTTAAACTTTATTTTCCATATTCATAACCCTGAGGTCTGGAGTTCAAATCTCCCTCACGCTACAAAAAAAAAGGAAGCAATTGCTTCCCTTTTTTTAAATTATTGTATTTACTAATTACTCAATAATTAGTTTTCTTTTTATAGATGTATTTTTTGATTTAATATCAACAATATACACACCTTTTGAAAGGGTAGATGTATTTAATCTGATTTGGTTCGCGTGAACTTTATTAGCTAATACTAACTGACCATTTATACTGTAAATATGAATGTTTTCAATTCCAGCTGCATAACTTACAATAGTTAATTCAGTATTTGCTGGGTTAGGGTACATTTCAGTAGATGCATCAATTACCTCAGTAATTGAGGAAGTATTTCCTAAACCTAAAGCAACATAAATCCTAGGATTTAAATAGCCTTGAACTGTATCTAAATAGGCATTTCCTTTTGCATGGGACATATCAGGATTTCCTAATAGCGAATTTGCAGCACCATAACCAGCAGGAGCACCATTTACCGCTTGAAACATTGCGTCATAAGTTGCATTATCCCACCAGTCCCAAGGTGCACCTTGCTCTTCTTCTAGCTCGCCAAAAGCATTTGGTGTTGTTGATGGAGCGGGAGTTAAAAATACATTTAACCCTTCATAGCCACTATTATTTATATTGGCGGCTGTTGTGAATGCATCAGTAAATCCAGCCTGAACAAATACATCATTATTTCCATAGGAGTTAGCATAGTGTTGTACTGTTCTACTTCCCATTACTACAACAACAAATTCACCAGTTGTGGGTACAATTACATCACCTGTATCAATTGGGGCGTAAGGGTCCTTTTCACAATGGAAAGATACCATAGGAACATCACCGGCTTGTAACCATGATATATCAGCTAGAGCTCCGCCTAAATTAAATACCATATTTACATCATTACTATAAGCAGGGTTGTTAGGGATATTCCATAACTCGTCTTGCCCTGTAGGAGAAGCAGCAGCTGGTAACCAAGCAGAATCTGTACCATCAGGATTACCAAAAAATGGAGGATAAACATAAGGACTTGGAGGTGTTGTATTAAAATTAATAAACTTAGGTAACATTAACTCAGTTGCAGGATCATCAAGTGTAGCATATCCTAAAGAAATATATGCTCCTGTACCTTGTCCTCCTAATACAAATTTATTTGGGTCAATTCCGTGAGGATTACCTGTTGCTTCTGTCATTCTCATATACCTAACCATAGCTTTAGCATCTTGTATTCCTCTATAAGCTGCTTGTAGAAGGGAAGATGTTCTTACATCTTGGTCAGTTGATGTTGGATTCCATCCTAGCCGATTATCCATAGCAATAGCAACATATCCTTTTTTAGCCCATCTTGTACATTGTTCTACTATTGAAAGATCAGTTTTAGAGCCGGTTGGTTGTCCGTTAAGTACTGGTGGTAAGAAACTACCCGTATGTACCAAAATAATTACTGGTCGGTTTTCAATATTGTCTCCAGTTGGTTCATAAATATCACATTTTAAGGTTGCAGGTCCAGGAGGTAATCCTTGCAACATAGGTAATATGCTAATATTTGTTGCATAAGTTACATCAGAAGTAACTGTTACAGCAGAAAAGACATCATCAAGATATCTAGTTTGTGCACTTACTGAGAGCCCTAAACTTAAGAGGACAATTGCAAGTATTGATCCTAAAGTTGTTTTCATAATATATGTAGTTTTTGATTAGTATTCTACAATGATACAAAAAAAATAGTCGTTTTATCATATAGAGCCTTTCAAGTGCGAAAATATAATATATATATAAGTTAATAGGGGTTATACTTATACGAATTTTAAAAAGAATTACTTCTAATATGTTGATAGATAATGGATTGTACATAATTTTAACAAAACATGATAATAAATGGAAGAATATAATTATAAAAAAGATATCAGTTAATATTTTTAAATACAACAAGTAACATATAGTGCGTTCCTATTTACGGAAATTCTTATTTCAATAAACTCTCTTTTCATATTCATAACTCTGAGGTCGGGAGTTTAAATCTCCCTCACGCTACAAAAAAAAAGGAAGCAATTGCTTCCCTTTTTTTAAATTATTGTATTTACTAATTACTCAATAATTAGTTTTCTTTTTATGGATGTGTTTTTTGATTTAATATCAACAATATACACACCTTCTGAAAGGGTAGATGTATTTAATCTGATTTGGTTCGCGTGAACTTCATTAGCTAATACTAACTGACCATTTATACTGTAAATATGAATGTTTTCAATTCCAGCTGCATAACTTACAATAGTTAATTCAGTATTTGCTGGGTTAGGGTACATTTCAGTAGATGCATCAATTACCTCAGTAATTGAGGAAGTATTTCCTAAACCTAAAGCAACATAAATCCTAGGATTTAAATAGCCTTGAACTGTATCTAAATAGGCATTTCCTTTTGCATGGGACATATCAGGATTTCCTAATAGCGAATTTGCAGCACCATAACCAGCAGGAGCACCATTTACCGCTTGAAACATTGCGTCATAAGTTGCATTATCCCACCAGTCCCAAGGTGCACCTTGCTCTTCTTCTAGCTCGCCAAAAGCATTTGGTGTTGTTGATGGAGCGGGAGTTAAAAATACATTTAACCCTTCATAGCCACTATTATTTATATTGGCGGCTGTTGTGAATGCATCAGTAAATCCAGCCTGAACAAATACATCATTATTTCCATAGGAGTTAGCATAGTGTTGTACTGTTCTACTTCCCATTACTACAACAACAAATTCACCAGTTGTGGGTACAATTACATCACCTGTATCAATTGGGGCGTAAGGGTCCTTTTCACAATGGAAAGATACCATAGGAACATCACCGGCTTGTAACCATGATATATCAGCTAGAGCTCCGCCTAAATTAAATACCATATTTACATCATTACTATAAGCAGGGTTGTTAGGGATATTCCATAACTCGTCTTGCCCTGTAGGAGAAGCAGCAGCTGGTAACCAAGCAGAATCTGTACCATCAGGATTACCAAAAAATGGAGGATAAACATAAGGACTTGGAGGTGTTGTATTAAAATTAATAAACTTAGGTAACATTAACTCAGTTGCAGGATCATCAAGTGTAGCATATCCTAAAGAAATATATGCTCCTGTACCTTGTCCTCCTAATACAAATTTATTTGGGTCAATTCCGTGAGGATTACCTGTTGCTTCTGTCATTCTCATATACCTAACCATAGCTTTAGCATCTTGTATTCCTCTATAAGCTGCTTGTAGAAGGGAAGATGTTCTTACATCTTGGTCAGTTGATGTTGGATTCCATCCTAGCCGATTATCCATAGCAATAGCAACATATCCTTTTTTAGCCCATCTTGTACATTGTTCTACTATTGAAAGATCAGTTTTAGAGCCGGTTGGTTGTCCGTTAAGTACTGGTGGTAAGAAACTACCCGTATGTACCAAAATAATTACTGGTCGGTTTTCAATATTGTCTCCAGTTGGTTCATAAATATCACATTTTAAGGTTGCAGGTCCAGGAGGTAATCCTTGCAACATAGGTAATATGCTAATATTTGTTGCATAAGTTACATCAGAAGTAACTGTTACAGCAGAAAAGACATCATCAAGATATCTAGTTTGTGCACTTACTGAGAGCCCTAAACTTAAGATGGCAATTGCAAGTATCGATCCTAAAGTTGTTTTCATAATTTTATGTTTTTAATTAGTCTATTATTTGTATCTAAATATAGCTTCCCAAAACCTCAAAAGCATCAGTATTTATACGTATACAAACAAATACTTTAAATATGACTAAGTATTTAATTATCAATAATATACAAAGTTTTTGTAGTTTTTTTACTACAAATATTTTATATTTATATGTTCCTATTTTAGTTATTTTAAACAACAAAATATGAAAATAACTGATAGGTTAAAATAACAATATAATCAATAAATCAAAACAGATACTTTAGCATAAATAATCTAATACCACAAACCCAATAGCTCTAGACAGTAGACACTATTTATCTCAGTTCAAGTTTAGGAGATGAAAAACTGAAGATACCAAATGATTGCCTCATCTTACGAAAGATTTAGTATACTAAAATAATACAAAAAAATTAGTTAATTTCAAAGATTAGTGAGCAATAAGTCATTCTCCCAATATAAGGCCCTCCATATACTTCATAATGCCTATTGTTAAGCACATTAGATGAACCTACTTTTAAAGTAGCATTTAGTTCAGGAAGCTTCTTACTTACTTGAACATCTACTAAATCATAAGTGGGTACATTTCCTGTAAATTGAGGTGATCCTTCATAGTTAAAGCCCTCAACCCATTTGTAGTTGATACTAAAACTAAAGTTTCTTAGGATAGAGTTTGTAGTTGATAAATGTAAATCTCTACCAATTAAGCCTAAGTTATATTTGTGTTCAGGAGTATTGTAGGCAGGAATTATTGGGTCCTCCGTTCCTTCTTCATTAAGTTTATTCCAAGAATAATTTCCGTTTAAGGAATATTTAGGATGTAAGTAATAGTTAATTCCTATTGAAGCTCCTTGAGTAGTCACTGTATTTTCAGCATTAGCTGCCATACGGTAAGCTTGTATTGATGATGGATTGATAAAGTAACCAGTATCTTGTGCTATATTAATTGTATCTCCACCATTAAATTTAGCCCCTATTTTATACCCTATAAAATCAGTATAGCGAGAATAATAATAATTTACATCCAAATAGACTTTATTAAATAATGTAGTGCGATACCCTATTTCAGCAGATTTTGCTTTTTCAGGTTGTATAGGTTTGACACTAAAGAATTTTAGACTATCTTTTGATTGTTGTGCAGGAAGATAGTAATTAATAAGGGACTGAATAGTAACTAAATTTTCTCCATAATCTGTACCATGACCACTTAAATTACCTATTAATATAGCTCTACCTACATTATAGTATAAGTATTGATCAGCCAAAGTAGGATTACGAATAGCTGAAGAAAAAGATAAACGAATTACATCTTTTTCAGTAGGTTTATACACCAAGGATGTAGCTGGAGAGAAATTCCAATCAAAATTCTCATTTTTATCAGCTCTTATGGTTGCACTTATCTTTAATATATTCCCTAATAAATTAGCCTCAATACCTGAATATATTCCAGCCTCATTATTGATGATTCTACTTGCAGTATCTATAAACAAACTTCCTTTTGTATCAGGAGTATATTGCCTGAAATTTGCTCCTACTTTTAATTCATCAACAAAAGGAAGGCCAAAAATATTTTCTACATTATTAAACAGGTACTCTCCATGTATATGATTTAAAGCTGATTTGTCATAAAAGCCAGTTCCACCTTCAATTGGAATTTTTGAAGTAATTTCAGCTAACTTATTTTTAAAAGCTTCTGTTCCAGGTACTAATCTATTTGTTTGTAAATCTGTTTGAGCTCTTGTAGCATCATGTGCTGCAATGATTATATCAGTATTAGCATTGATAACAGAATCGCTTAAATCTGCAAAAGCAATTTGCGTTAAAGTATCTCCATTTACAATAAAATTTGGAAAAGCAAATGCATATGAATAATCAACATCATCCCAGCTAAAATTATTACCCCAATTAGCACTATAATTTGAGTACCATTGTTCATTATCAATCAAATTATATTCCTGTAATTTGATGGCTGTAAATACAGCATCATAAGAATCTCCAGCATCTTCTTGAGTACGGTATGCTCTAATGAAGAATTTATCTTTTTGTCTTATTTCTAATTTGTTTTGCCAAAACTGAATATTCTTTAAACTAAAACGATTATCGCCTTGGTAGACAGTAGTACCCGTACTGTAATTGGTTCCGTAAATTAGTTCTATTTTAGGACTTAACATATAATGTAATGAGGTTTGGGCTTTCAAGTTTTTGGTATTATAATCTACTATATCCTTTTCCATATAGCCTGTTCGGTGGAATTTTCTTAATCCTGGACGGTTTAAGTAATTTAGATTAAAATTATTTCTAACATCATTTAAATTACCCCCAGTATCCTCATCACCATATCGATTTACGGCATCATATCCTCCGGGATTATTACTAGAAATAGTTCCATCAACTGCAGCCATATTATCTGCTTCCCAATCCAGCGCTTGCATGTAAGAAAGGTTGATTTTAAAGGCAAAAATATCTTCTCCATTTTTATTCTGGAATTTTTCAGCATATCGAATAGAGTTTTCAAACAACTGCCGCTCACCAAACTTATATTGTATGGATAATCCTGGTTTGATAAAAGGGTTAAGCGTAGTCATGCTAATTACTCCATTAAATGCATTAGGACCATAATAGGCTGAGCTAGCTCCTTGTATAATTTCTACCTTCATGATATCCAATTCTGAAGATCCTAAAAAATTACCTAAAGAAAAATTTAGTCCTGGTGATTGATTATCTACTCCATCAATAATTTGAAGTGAACGAACAGGTGAGGTGCTGTTAAATCCTCTGGTATTGATTACTTTAAATCCAAGACTAGCAGCTATAATATCTACCCCTTTAAGCGCGCCTAACCCATCATAAAAATTAGCTGATGGCGTTTCTTTTATTGCAATCATATCTAAAGATTCTACTGTTAGAGCTGACTCTTTTTGTTTTTGAGTAATTCGGATATCCACTACTTTTACTTCCTGTAAACTTGTGTTTTCAGGAAATAATTTAATAAGGTTGGGCTGCTTATTTGTAATCTCAATTTCTGCTAATTTATATCCTAAGTAAGATACTTTTATAACAATTGGAAATTTATTAACTACTGTTAGTTTATAGTTTCCATTATAATCAGTTGAAGTACCAATGTTTGTGCCTTTTACAATCACATTGGCGCCAATAAGTGTTTCTTTCGTTTGCCCATCAATTACAGTTCCACTAATTTGGATTTGAGCATAAGCGGTTTGGTAAAGAAGTGTAAAAGCCAGAAGTAAAATTTTCTTCATAAAGTAATTTTCAGTAGGTTCGCAAATTACAAATAATAAGTAAAATGGGAGTAGTTTTTCACAACTCAGAGTTTATAAATGAGGGAGATTTAGTAATGCAAAGTTCAAATAGAGCCTTTAATTATGGAGATGGTTTTTTTGAAACCATTAAAATAATAAATAGCAAGCCCTTTAATTTTTCAGCTCATTATGCTCGATTTTCTTTTGCTTGCTCGGTTCTTAAGTTTAAAAACTCAGTAACAGAAAATAGTTTATTAGCTCTAATAACTGAATTAGTGGAGCACAATAAAATAATTAACGCAAGTGTTAAGATTCATGTTAGTAGGAGTGAAGGGGGTAAATACCTGCCTAATTCTGCTTGTTACGAAATGATGATTACTGTTTGTAAAAGTTTAGGATTTGAACAAAATACGCCACTTTCATTGTGTGTATTTTCTGATGAGGTAAAAACAAAAGGAAAGCTTTCCAATGTTAAATCCGTTAATGCCCTGGTTTCAGTATTGGGTGCACTTTACGCTAAGGAATTAGGTTTTGAAAATGCAATATTAAAAAATACTGATGCTAATTTTATAGAAACAACAAACTCAAATATTTTTATTGTAAAAGAAGGTGTTATTTATAGCCCACCACTAAGTGATGGCTGTGTTGATGGTACTATGAGAAACTGGGTTTTTAACAAAGAAAATATAATTGAAAAATCAATAAGTATAATTGATTTTAAAAAAGCTGATGAGGTGTTTGTTACAAATGCAATGAGCGGGATAACAGCAGTAAATAGAGTAGAGAATCTTATTTTTACTAATTTTGACTATGCTACTAAATTGCAGAAAAAACTAATTAGTTTAAGTTTGGGTCTTTAGGCATATTTGCCCAAATTGCATAATCTGATTTTTTAGTTTTCATGATATCACTCCAAAGTTTTGGGGTGGAATAGTTCATGCACAAATCATCTTTTGAACTTTCTACAATCCAACTGTCTTCTCGTATTTCAGTATTTAATTGGTCTTCTCCCCAACCAGAATAACCTACAAAGAAGCGTATTTCATTTTTAGTGATTTTTTTATTTTTCATAAGTTGTATTACTGTATCAAAATCTCCACCAAAATAAATATCATCAGTTATTTTTTTTGAATTGAGAATTAGATCACCCAAAGTATGGATAAAATGTAAGGAATGCTTTGCAAGCGGACCGCCAATATACACAGGAAAATCGCTTAGCGGAATATTGTTTAATATCTCGTTAAGGTTTATTTTTGTGGGCTGATTGAGTATTAATCCTATACTTTCTTCATCATTATGATGGGTAAGTAAAACCACACTTTTAAAGAAAATAGAATCGTTTAAAGAGGGTTCAGAAATTAATAATCTGCCTTTTTTGGCTTTCAACATAAATAAAATACCTTTGTTAAACTTTTGTAAATATATAAAATGTTAACTAATATTGCTTATGGATATTAAAAACTTACGTTTAAACTATAAAAAATCAGCTATTGATTTTAGTAATTTGGAAGATAATCCTGTTCAATATTTTTTGAATTGGTTTGCAGATGCTTTAGCTATTAGTAAAGATGAAGCCAATGCTTGCGTGCTTTCTACTATATCCCCTCAAAATACTCCTACCTCACGAGTGGTTTTACTCAAGGAAGTTAATGCAAAGGGGTTTACATTTTTCACTAATTATGAAAGCGATAAAGCTAGAGATATTGAAAAAAATAATCATGTTTCCCTTAATTTTTATTGGCCTGAATTGGAACGACAAGTAAGGATAAGTGGTATTGCCAAAAAAATTTCTACTGAAGTATCAGATGCATATTTTAAAAACCGTCCAAGAGAAAGTCAGCTAGGCGCATGGGTATCCGATCAAAGTAAAGTAGTAGATCTTAGCCATAGTTTTGCAGCTACTTTAGATGATATAGAAAAAATGTTTAAAGGAAAAGAGGTAGACCGCCCAATACAGTGGGGAGGCTATTGTATCATGCCTTCTAGAGTTGAATTTTGGCAAGGCCGTCCATCTCGTTTACACGATAGATTAGTTTATGAGCTTAATGGGGAAATTTGGAATAAAAAAAGGTTATCACCATAGGTACTAACCAATTATTTTCTGGAACTAAAAATTATTTCTTTTTAGTGGTAGTCTTTTTCATTACCGTAGTTTTTTTCTCAGAAACTGCTTTTTTCTTTGTAGAAATAATAATTTCTACTGCAGATTTCTTAGGTCTTACAACTCCATAACTTCCTCTAAAAATTTTTCCCTTTTTTGATTTTCTATCTCCTCTTCCCATAATTTATTTATTTTTTTTGTAAATATATAAATTATTTTTTAGAGTGTGTATCAAGGTATTGTTCTTCAATTTGTGCAGATGCTTTAATGCTATTTCTTAGCCATTGCAACATTGCTGTATCTTTCTCATCTTCAGTCATTTTCCAATCAAAATTTGCTTGTCTTAATTTGTAAGTTAAGTGCTGCAAACATAAGGAAACGGATACTGAAATATTAAAGCTTTCAGTAAAACCATACATAGGTATTTTCATCTTTTTATCTGCTAAGGCTAATGTTTGTTCACTACAACCTCTTACTTCAGCACCAAAGAATAAAGCTACTTTTTGCTTGCTAATATCTAGGTCAAATAAATCGCAATCCGTATTGTGCGGAGTAGTTGCAATAATTTGATAACCTTCAGATTTTAGTTTTTTAATTGCCTCAATTGAATTGTGTTTTTCTTGATTATGTCTCGTGATAGAAATCCATTTTTCTGCCCCCATTGATACTTCAGCATCATCATTAAAGACATTATCATTTTCAATAATATGTACATCTTGTATCCCAAAGCAATCGGCTGAGCGTATAGAAGCCGAGATATTTCTGCCTTGAAATATATTTTCGAGTACAACAGTAATCTGCTTAGTTCTTTGCTCAATTTTTTCTTCAAAAAGAACACGCCTTTCTTCAACTACAAACTCTTTTAAGTATTGAACTAAATCATGCCTTATTCTACTCATAAAATAGTATAGTTCTCATTGATTTTATTGCCTTGTAAAAACTGCTGAATTGTCATTGGGTTTTTACCTTCAGCTTGTAAATTAAGGATAGCAATTGCATTTTCAGTTGTTATGATATGTAAGTAGGTTTTATTATCTGTTTTAATGCATAATGCGTCATCTGATTGCATGTTGATTACCTCAGATAAATGAACTTTTATTCTTTTTTGATTTCCATTATAATCTTGTAAAATAAACCATGCAGAAGGGCAGATAGAAACATCTTTTAATTTTGTATTGTTATCCAAAAAAGGAGATAGTCCTCTTACTAAATTATGTATCTCAATAGCTGATTTAGTCCAATCTATTTTTAATATTTCTTTCGTTAGTTTTGGAGCTTCTAACATAGTTGTATTATGTTGTTGAGGGCTTTGGTTTACGGAATTATTTTTAATTGAATTTAGTGTGTTAATGAGCAAATTACTCCCTTTATTCATTAAAGTATTATGCAATTCAGCAGCTGTAGTTTTATTTGTTAATTTAATTTTTTCTTGCTGAATAATTGCTCCTGAATCTATTTGCTGATCAATAAAGAAAGTGGTGACTCCAGTTTCTTTTTCTCCATTGATTAATACCCAATTAATTGGGGCCGCTCCTCTATAATTTGGTAAAAGAGAAGTATGTAAGTTTATCGTTCCTTTTTTTGGTAAACTCCAAACAGATTTGGGTAACATCCGAAAGGCAACTACAACAAATAAATCTGCATTGAGTGATTTTAATTTTTCAATAAAATTTTCATTTTTAAGTTTTAATGGTTGCAGAACAGGAATATTGTTTTCAATCCCAACTTCTTTTACAGCACAAGGTTTTAATTGTTTTCCTCTTCCTTTTCTGCTATCAGGAGGACTTACTATAGTAACAATATCATGTCCTGCATTAATCAGTAAATTTAGGTTAGTTGCAGCAAAGTAAGGAGTTCCAAAAAATACAATTCTCATCTTTAATTTTTTAAATAGATACAAAACTACCAATTAGCAGCAACTAAATTCCTTTCCATTGGTATTTGTTTCCAAACTTTCCAACTTTATCATTATCAAATAAAAATTGAATAATATTAATGAGTTGTTGTTCATTTATTGAAGGTAGTAATGTGCAAATTTCTTCAATTGTAAGTTCCTTATTTTCTAAAACTGTAGCTAACTGATTAGTGATTTTTTGATATTCAACTTCTTTTATTTTTTGCCGCTTCTCATAAATACAGAAATCACATTTTCCGCATTTTTTACTATTTTCATCACCAAAATAATGCAATAATAACTTACTTCTACATTCTTTTTTTTCAGTTATATAGTTAGCAATTTTTAAGAGTTTTTCTTTTTCATATTGTTTTCTATTTTCCCATTTCTGTTCATCTAAATATAGAAAATCAATATCCTTTCTTTCTTTTAAATAAGTAATTTGCCCATTATTATTTTTAGGCATATATTTTACTATTTCTAATTGCACTAATTTATCTAATAGTCGCTTTACTTCATCAGTAGTTACATTAAAACGACTAGCAATTTCTTGTTCATTAATCACCACATAATTGTTAAATAAATTTGCATATGAACGTAAGAGTAGCTTGATGAAATTATCATAATATTGGTTAGAAATTTGAAATTTATACAAATCAGCATTACTGATAACAATCATCAGTTTTGAGGGACTATGCACAGAATCAGACAGTTTTAGGTGTTCCTCTTTTTCCAGGTATTTAAGGATGTTATATGCCTTTAGGTTACTTATTTTGTAACGCTCACTAAAATTTACAATGTCAAATGAAATGGCTTCTTGAGGCAATACATTTTCAGCAATTTGCAAATAATTAGCTAGTTTTTGGTAGACTTCTTTTATTTCATCAATTGAAGGATATCTCAGCTGTAATAAACTCTGTTGCTTTTTTATATCACTGCTATTAGCCAATAAAAAAGCATAGGCTTGCTTTCCATTTCTTCCGGCTCTTCCTGCTTCTTGAAAATAGGCTTCAATGGTTGAAGGTAATTCCATGTGTACTACTAATTTAACATCCGCTTTGTCAATACCCATCCCAAAAGCATTAGTTGCCACCATTATTCTTGTTTGGTTTTTTGTCCAACTTTGCTGCCTTTCAACTCGGATTTTTGCTGTTAATCCTCCATGATAATAGTTAGCTGAAAAATTATTAGTTATTAAAAATTCAGTAATTTCTTTTGCCATTTTTCGGCTGCCCACATATACGATAACTGAACTTTTTATTTTTTCAACTAATTTTAATAATCGGGATTTTTTATCTTCTATATTATCAACCACATAAGAAAGGTTTTCTCTTACAAATGAGGACTGAATAAGGTTATGTTCTTCAAAATCAAGGTTGTTTTGAATATCATCAATTACACTAGTTGTAGCTGTAGCTGTAAGGGCTAAAACAGAAACATCAGGGAGTAATTCCCTTATTTCAGATATATGCCTATATGCAGGACGAAAATTATGTCCCCATTCTGAAATACAATGCGCTTCATCAACAGTGATAAGATTAATGTTCATTTCTTTTATCCTTGTTTGTACTAATTTATTTTGTAGCCTTTCAGGGGATAAATACAGAAATTTAACTCCTCCATAAATACAATTAGTTAGGGCTGTATCAATTTCATTAAAGTGCATCCCTGAGGTTATAGAAACTGACTTTATTCCCTTTGATTTTAAGAAACGAACTTGATCATCCATTAATGCAATAAGCGGGGAGATAACCAAACAAATTCCTTCTTGCATTAATGCAGGAATTTGGTAGCAAATTGATTTTCCACCACCAGTTGGTAAGAGAGCAAGTGTATCTTTTTTATCAATTACTTGCTTAATAATTTCTTCTTGCTTTAAGCGAAACTGAGTATGTCCCCAATATTTTATTAATACATCAATCGCATCCATTAAAACCAAAAGTACAAAATATAAAATAAAAAAAGCCCCTACATTATAGAGGCCTTTATGCTTAAGTCTGTATTTAGTTTATTTTTGAGCAGCTAAAAATCGTTCAGCATCTAAGGCTGCCATGCAACCTGTCCCTGCTGATGTAACTGCTTGTCGGTAAACATGATCAGCAACATCACCTGCAGCAAATACTCCAGGAATTTTTGTTTTTGAAGTTCCTGGATCAATAATTAGATAGCCATTTTCATCCATATCTAATTGCCCTTTAAATAAATCAGTATTTGGCTTGTGCCCAATAGCGACAAAGAATCCTGAAGCAGGAATAACTGTTTCCTCATTTGTTTGATTATTAATAGCTGTTACGCTTTCAACTCCAACAACACCAGGTTCGCCATTAATACTTTTTGTATTATGATTGAAAAGTACTTCTAAATTTGGCATATTGAATACTCTATGTTGCATAGCTTTTGAAGCACGCATTTCATCTCTACGCACAATCATAGTTACTTTAGTACACATCTTTGCAAGGTAGGTAGCCTCTTCAGCAGCTGTATCTCCCGCGCCTACAACAACAACATCTTTCCCTTTATAGAAAAATCCATCACAAGTAGCACAAGCTGATACTCCATATCCGTTTAATCTTTTTTCATCATCCATGCCTAACCATTTTGCTGAAGCACCTGTTGAAATGATTACTGTTTCGGCTAGAATTGTACTTTTTTCATCTACTTCTACTTTGAACGGACGCTCAGAAAAATCAACTTTAGTTACCATTCCCCATCTTGTGTCAGCACCAAAACGCTCAGCTTGCGCTTTGAAGTCCTCCATCATTTCTGGTCCTGTAATCCCATCTTTATACCCTGGGTAATTATCTACATCAGTAGTAGTGGTTAGTTGTCCTCCTGGTTGTAATCCTTGAATTACAACTGGATTCATATCAGCACGAGCTGCATAAATTGCTGCAGTATATCCTGCTGGACCGGACCCAATAATTAAAACTTCTACTTTTTCAATTTCTTCTGTCATTTTTTTCTGTTTTTAAAAGTCAGCAAATATATATTTTAAAGCTAATTAATTTAATAGATTACTGATATAATTTCTTCTGGAGTAGTTGGTTTAAATCGCTCAGTAAAAGTAGTGTCTTTTTGAGCCACAACCTTAAAGTAAATAGCACCTTTTCCTTCCCAAATTCCAAAACCGCCATTGATGTTGTGCGATAAATTAATAGGTTCTGCAAAGGGATTTCCATTTGTTTGTTCTTGGTATTCTGTATCTCTCCAAAAAACAAATGAAGCTTCATTAATTTGACTAAATCTTATGATTACCGTATCAGCAAGTTGCAATATTTCGGCAGTATCTTTTTGTCTAGCTTGGAAGTTTCCAAAATCTCCATTTCTTTTAATTCCATGGTCATTTCCAAATATATTATCCTCTCCTCTTTCAAAATAAGAAACAAAATTCTTTACCCCGTTAAAGCCCTCCCAATCATTTCGAACAGCTCCCCAAAGTGCTTTTTTAAATCTGAAATCAGGGGTATTTTTTTCATTTTCAAAATCATAATGATAAATTCTCTTAGCCTCTAACATGATATTATTACCCATTGTATCGGCATCATTATAACTAAAATAAAAGTCACCAAACCCTGGAAAAAGTTCATCTTCCACATACCAAACACTATCAATCATAAGTTCAGTTTCAGATTCAGCAACAGGGATAGTAGTAGTTGAAGTAATAGTATCGCCATTATAGATGATTTCTAAAGTATAACTTTCATTCTCTCGTGCAAATTCAGGATTAAAATTTTCTAAATCGGAATAAAGTCCAATATCTCCTAGTGAATCAAGAGGGACAAAAAATAGCGAAACTACTGCATTATCACTATTTCGGATTACCTTTATGTTAGTAACATCCGAAATAAAAACATCCATCAATTCATTTTCAGTTATTTCATCAAAATAGCCCTTACTTGTAGTTAGCTGAAGAACAATAGGGTAGTGAGGTTGAATAAAACCTTCAACAACTATTTTAGCTTCATTGTTAGGCATTTCAAGTGTAATTTCTTCTTCACAGGCAAAAAGAAAAAGGCTGCAAATAAGGATATATATTAATTTAGTATTCATAACTTTAAAATTTAAAGTTCCAAGAAACAGAAGGTAAGATTGGGAAGAGAGAGGTTTGATAAGCTTTGGCTTGCAATCCACCATTTTCTATACTACCGCTTCCATCTGCAGTCGTGTCTTCAATATCCAAATAAATAAAATAAGGGTTTTTACGATTATAAACATTATAAACAGAAAAATTCCAAGTAGAATGGTACTTTTTATTAGGTCGCCTTGTATAATTGAAAGATACGTCAGCTCTGTGATATGGCTCCATTCGGAACTCATTTTTTTCAGAAAATTGGGTGTAAATATGTCCACCAATAATGTAACGTTCAGTTGGGATGGTAATAGCAGAACCAGTTGCATATACAAATATTGCTGAAGCTGTCCATTTCTTTGATAAATCATGATTGATAACAACTGAAATATCATGCCTTCTATCATACTTTGCCGGGAATTCTATACCCTTATTTATTTCAGGAAAAATACGATTAGTATAGGAGTGTGTATAACCAATCCAACCAGTAGTTTTACCTAAAGCTTTTTTAATAAATAACTCAACACCATAAGAATTTCCATCTCCTAAAGTGAGAGCATCATCTTGTCTGCCATTAGCATTATCTTCAGGAAATGCACCTTCTTTATACTCAACTAGGTTTTTCATATCCTTATAATACGCTTCAATTGAAGTTTCAAACATATTGTTTCCTAGATTTTTGAAATAACCAAGTGTATATTGTGTCCCTTCAGTAGGTTTTAATTTTTCAGAAGACGGTAACCATAAGTCAGTAGGCATTGACATACCACCGATTGAGGCCAAGTGAATATATTGGTAATTCTTACTGTAAGAAGCTTTTACTGAAGAAGTGTAATTTAGCTTATAACGAGCAGAAACTCTTGGTTCAAAGTTTCGGTATTGGTTTTCATCATCTTGAGTGAATTCATTCTTTATCATGTCGGCAAAGGCAATGTGCCCATCATATTGAAAAGCAGAGTAACGCCCACCAAAGTTAACTTTAAGTACATCAGTTACTTCAAAATCATCCGCAAAATAAAGAGCTGCCTCATTGGAATATTGCTTGAAAACCGTTTCAGGAGAGAAATCAACATCTCCTGAAGAGCCACTAATGCTTGCCGGCATAAAATTATGGTAAATATATTGCGCCCCAAACTTGATGTTATTTCTTTGATTCGGTAAATAGGTGAAATCTAATTTAGTATTCCAATCCTCTACTTTTGAAGAAAGCTTAAATGTAAATTGCTGTTGTGTTGCGCCCATTTCAAAGGAGTAATCACTAAAAATTACAGATGTGTTTAAGAAAAGTTTATCTGTAAATAAGTGATTCCACCTAGCAGATGCAGTCGTATTTCCCCAAGGAATTTCAATGCCAAAATTACCTGAAGGAGCTGAGAAGTTTACAACATCATTGCCAAAGTAACCGCTTAAATAAAAGCGGTCCTTATCCGATAAAGTATAATTTGCCTTGGCCGTAAGGTCATAAAAATAATAGCCATTATTACGAGCACTTTCACTTAAAAAAGGTTTAGCTAATAAATCTGCATATGTACGCCTCCCAGAAATTATGAAAGAAGATTTATTTTTAATAATAGGGCCTTCCAGAGTAAGACGAGAGGATATGATTCCAATACCCCCTTCTCCACCAAATTTTTGATTATTTCCTTCTTTCATACTTATGTCCAATACAGAGGCCAAACGACCTCCAAATTGTGCGGGCATTCCTCCTTTTATAAGGTTGATATCTTTAATAGCATCAGCATTAAATACTGAGAAAAATCCGAATAAGTGAGAGGCATTGTAAACTGTTGCTCCATCTAGCAAAATAAGGTTTTGGTCAGGACCACCACCTCTAACATAAAAGCCGGAACTCCCTTCACCACCTGATTGTACTCCAGGTAATAATTGTATTGTTTTTAAAATATCCACTTCACCCATTAATGCTGGCATTTGTTTAACTTTTTGTACATCAAGCCTAACTTGACTAACATGGGTGCTTTCTAAATTCTTTTTGCGCTCGGCACTTACATTTACCTCTTTAGTAAGAATACTTTCGGTGGATAAGGCAATATTCTTTTTTATATTTTTATTTAACTCAAATTGTATACTTAGCTTTTTCAAGCCAATAAAGGAAAAAACAATATTATAATTTCCTTCAGGAAGGGTTAAAGAATAGAATCCATAATTATTGGTTGTAGTCCCCTTATAGTTTTCTTTTTCATAAATTGAAACTCCAATTAAATTTTCTCCTGAAGATCCATCCTGAACATAGCCGCTAATGGTGTATTTTTCTTGTGCAAAACTGCTTGATGAAAATAAGAATACCGCTAGAATAAAAAAGTATTTTTTCATTGTAAATTAATTATTAATGCAAAGTAAACGATAGTTATTGATTTTATTGTACTGCTTAAAGACTAATTTAGTAGTAAAAAGGGATAATCTTTTTTAAGTATCTTTAAAACAGCCTAATCTTGTTCATTTTTACCCTCCAACTCGCTTGTAATTATATCCCTCTTTTCCCAGTATATCCATTACTTTCTCCCTTACATCTCCTTGTATAATTATCTCGCCATTTTTGGCTGTACCACCTACACCACATTTTGCTTTTAGTATTTTTCCTAAAGCTTTCAAATCATCAGCAGTTCCTATAAAATCTTTTATGATAACAACAATTTTCCCAGCTCTGTGTTTATCAATACATACCTTAAGCTGTTGGACATTGTTTGCTAAGGTATCCATTTCCTCATTTTCGTATTCAAACTCAAAATCAGGATTGGTGGAGTACATAACTCCTTTTTTGTTTTTCTTATTCTTTCCCATTTGGTAGTAGTATTTTTAGGGATTTTGGTACTATTTTTATTTCTAGAGTGGTATCAGTTGCTGTTGGTTCGCCATCCAAATGAATTCGCTTCTCATGGCTTTTAATTGTCATTTTATCTGTTTGAATAATGCGAATGTACTTGGAGAGGTGCGCTTTTCCTTTTGCAATCTTAAGTAGAAAGAATGGAACTTTCCACCTTGGAAAATCTTTTACAATTACAAAATCAATCAGCCCATCATCTGTTTTAGCATGGGGTGAAATTTGAAAGTTATTTCCGTGCTGAGTACCATTAGCAAAGGAAATAAGTATTGCGTTTATATTCTCAGTTTTCCCATCATACTTTAGGGTATAATCTTTTGCTTTGTATTTAAGTTCTTTGTAGATTAGTTTTATGTAATTTAAAAAACCTCTATTGCTTAAGTTGGCAAACAGATTAGCAATGTGGGCGTCAAATCCTATCCCAGATACATTTACAAAAGGCATGCCGTTTGCTGTGCAGCTATCAATCGTTTTAAATTTAGCATTTTTGAGTTGCATAATCGCCTTTTCAATATTGCGGTTCATACCATTATGAAAAGCAAAACCATTGCCCGAACCACAAGGAATAACTCCCAAAGCAGTATTGCTGCCAATAAGGGATTTTGCACATTCATTTACCGTACCATCACCACCCACTGCAATTACTGCATCATACTTTTTTTCAATTGCTTCTTTGCTTAATGCAGTTGCATCTCCAGCTTTTTGGGTGCGGACAATATCGTAATTATCAAAATGCATAGCAATCGTATTTTCAATTCCTTTTTGCTTTCCAGTACCTGATACAGGATTGATGATAAACCTAATCTTCATAGACTAAATTATTAGTTTTCATTCTGAAATTATAATCTTGTTTTATGGCTTTTAACAGTTCAATATTTTTATTGTTTTTAGCAGTTTTCTCTTTCAAACTCCAGTTGCTAAAAGTAGGGTAGTCCTCCAATTTATTATTGATAATGCCTTCAGGGGTAATGAAACGATAATTATTGTAAAGCTTGCTGATTGCCCAACTTTTTCCTGAGAACAAGGATTTTCCAAATGCTAAATAGGGTTTTGAGTAGTTAATTTCATTGAGTATAGTTGGCATAATATCTATCTGCTGAACGATTGTATTATTTTCTCCAACTAGGCTTCCATCTCCTTTGAACAGAACAAGAGGTATAGCGTATCTACCCATAGTATTTTTGTAGGCTTTATTATAATTCACTACTGATGTATGGTCAGCTGTAATGATGAAGATTGTATTTTTAAACCATTCCTCATTTTGAATACTCTTAAAAAATTGTTTCATGGAATAATCCGAATACTCTACGGTTTCCAAGATGCCTATATTTTCATGCTCATGGCTATAATCCTTAGGTAAAACATAGGGTGGATGCGAACTTAACGAAAAGAAAGAACTAAAGAATGGTTCCTTTTTTGCTTTTAATTCATTAGCAAAATACTGCATGAAAGGGGCATCATATATTCCCCAACTTCCATCAAAATCAGCATCATTATTGTACTCTTCCATCCCATGATATTCTTGAAATCCAGCCTTTCGGCTAAAGCTATAAAAGCCCATAGTTCCTCTTAGCCCTCCGTGAAAAAAGGAAGTGTTATAGCCTTCATTATTCAGGAGTGAAGCTAAACTTTCAAAGTTGTTTTGTGCATATTCTGAAGTGATAAAAGGGTTTGTCATTAAAGTAGGGACAGAAGCAGTTATGGCTGGTAGTGCCTCAATAGATTTTAAGCCATTGGCATAAGCATTAGTGAATACTAAGCTGTGCTGCATTAGGCTATCCAAAAATGGAGTATGGCTTTTACCTTCATTGTAATAGCCAACAAATTCTTTGGAATAGCTTTCCATGATAAGAATTACAATATTTTGATTATTTATTTTTTGGCTTTTTGGAAAATGAATAGGAGAGTAGGTATTGCTTAAAGTCGCCTTTTTAAAATAATTGTAAGTTGTTAAAGGTTTTTCATTTAAAGAATGTAAAATACAGAAAGGAGTATTTAAAATTAAACTTGTGTTTTGTGAATCACTCAATTCTCCTGCATTGATGGGTTTTATGGGCTTCAATTGCAATCCTCCTCTTGCAGCAACAATAAATATTCCTCCTGCAAAAAGTAAAATAAGCAACTGTTTGCTAATTCCTTTTAGTCGTAATGGGAATTTTTCAGTTGGAATACTTTTTATTTTAAGGAGTAAATAAATTTGAAGAATAGAAAATAGGGTAATTGGCCAATAATCTTTTAGGTATTGAGGAATAATGTTTTTGGCATCACTTCCTAGTTGCATGAGTTGGAAAAAGTCACTTGTTGAACGCTTCTGAGTAAATTTATAATATTCAATATCTACATTATTTAGCAGTAGAAAAGGAATGTTTACTCCATAAAATAGCCAATTAGTTAGCCTATGATAATATTTGTTAGCTCTTAAATTATGAGGTAATAAAAGTAAAACAAGCAAAGGGGTGTTTAAGTAAAATAAAGCAGAGATATCAAAGCGAATACCTTCAATAAAATCCAATACAGAAACACCTGTAAAACCGTCAATATTATTGATGTAAAAATAAGTTCTACTACTAGCATAAAGCAGTAATAGTAGCGATATTCGTTGTAAATAAACTCTGAAATAAACTAACGATTTCACTTAATTACAACCGCAATTCTTATCTCCACAATCTATTTCTTTCTTACTAAATTTTTTATATAGAAAATATACTGCAATACCTAATATGATTCCTACTGAAAACTCTTGCCAATTCATCTTTTAAATTTTTAACAAAGTAATGAAAATATTAAGTAGTTTTGGCACCAAACAAAATCAAATATGCAATTTAACAGAAAGGGAATATCGGATGCAGAGTTATTAGCCCTGTATAAGGCTATTATGATACCCAGATTGGTAGAGGAAAAGATGTTGATTTTATTGCGTCAGGGTAAAATTTCAAAATGGTTTTCAGGCATTGGGCAAGAGGCGATTTCAGTAGGTGTAGTTGCGGCACTAGACCAAGATGAATACATCCTGCCTATGCATAGGAATTTAGGTGTTTTTACTGGGAAAAATATTCCTTTGGAACGTTTATTTTCCCAATTTCAGGGGAAGGCGAATGGTTTTACAAAAGGACGTGATCGTTCTTTTCATTTTGGAACTCAAGAGTATCATATTGTGGGGATGATTTCTCATTTAGGACCACAGTTAGGGGTAGCTGATGGAATTGCTTTGGCCAATAAATTGAAAGATAATAAAAAAGCAACTGCTGTTTTTACAGGTGATGGTGGTGCTAGTGAAGGTGATTTTCATGAGGCGCTTAATGTAGCCGCTGTTTGGGATTTGCCAGTAATATTTGTTATTGAAAATAATGGATACGGACTTTCTACCCCTAGTTCAGAACAGTTCAGGTGCAAGCAATTTGCTGACAAAGGGATTGGTTATGGAATGGATGCTTATACTATTGACGGGAATAATATCTTGGAAGTATATGCGGCTGTAAAAGATTTAAAAAAGCAAATGGCTAAAAATCCTAAACCTGTTATTTTGGAATGTATGAGTTTCAGAATGAGAGGGCATGAGGAAGCTTCTGGAACAAAATACATACCAAAAGAGTTGATGGAGCAATGGGCTAAAAAAGACCCTGTGGATAATTATGAATCTTTCTTATTGAAAGAGAAATTAATTTCTCGAGAAGAAATAGATGCTTTAAAAAAAGAAATAAAAGCGGAGATAAATACAGCATGGGCTACTGCTGATGGTGAGCCAAGGATTGCTTCAACACCTGAAAAAGAGTTGGCTGATATTTATGCTCCTTATATTCCTAAAATCATTCAGCCGTCTGCTGCTAAAACAGATAAAAGGTTAATTGATGCTATCTCAGATGGGTTAAAACAATCCATGCAAAAACATGATAATTTGATTATTATGGGGCAGGACATTGCTGATTATGGTGGAGTGTTCAAAATCACGGATGGTTTTATGAATGAATTTGGTAGAGATAGAGTGCGTAATACACCTATTTGCGAATCAGCTATAGTAAGTGCTGCATTAGGATTATCTATAAATGGATACAAATCTGTAATGGAAATGCAATTTGCTGATTTTGTTACTTCAGGTTTTAATCCGATTATTAATAATTTGGCTAAAACTCATTACAGATGGGGCGAAAAAGCAGATGTTGTAGTACGAATGCCTACTGGAGCAGGGGTGGGGGCAGGACCTTTCCACTCTCAATCTAATGAGGCTTGGTTTACACATACTCCAGGATTAAAAGTAGTTTACCCTGCCTTTCCTGAAGATGCAAAAGGTTTGTTGAATGCAGCTATTAATGACCCAAATCCTGTAATGTATTTTGAGCATAAAGCGCTTTATAGAAGTTTGAGTGGAGAAGTTTCAGATGATTACTTTACAACTGAAATTGGTAAGGCAAAATTGATAAAAGAAGGAAATGATGTAAGCATAATTACTTATGGAATGGGTGTGCATTGGGCATTGGAAGTTTTAAAAAATAACCCTAGTATTTCAGCTGATTTAGTGGATTTAAGAACCCTTATTCCTTTAGATAGAGAAATGGTGTTAGATTCGGTAAAGAAAACAGGAAGAGCTATTGTATTGCATGAGGATTGTATGATTGGTGGTTTTGGGGCTGATATTTCTGCAATGATTGCTGACGAGTGTTTTGAGTATTTGGATGCTCCTGTAAAGCGTTCGGCATCAATGGATACGCCAGTTCCTTTTGCGTATGAGTTGGAGGATGAATTTTTGGCAAAAACACGCTTTGAAACACAATTGAAAGACCTCTTGGC
>Ga0208879_1000026_pt1 | contig 149324 bp, 147 predicted proteins | sample Knorr_S15_td_Bot_FD_185605 | JGI IMG/M metagenome (GOLD analysis project Ga0208879, IMG submission 185605) | Marine microbial communities from Southern Atlantic Ocean transect - Knorr_S15_td_Bottom_ad_5009_LV_A (SPAdes) (version 2) | ecosystem: Environmental > Aquatic > Marine > Oceanic...
AAGATTTGATAGAATCAGAAAAGGTTATCAAGAGCCCACAATCAAAAGATTTAAAAGACTTTACGGAAAATAAGAGTTAATAACTCTCCCCATTCCATTCCCTAATATATAGCATATATCCTATTCTATTTTGTCACCGTAATCATGAATAATTATGGTGAAGAAATGATAAGTAATGAATTTTGTTCTATAAAAGAACAACTCAATAGAATTGAAGAAAAATTTGATGGTAAACATCCTGTTCAATTTTTTGATATTAAACAGTCAGATGTATTAAAGTGGTTAGATGGCTAAAAAGCATTTGAACGTAAATAAAGGATTCTTTTTTAAGTACGAACTACTTTTCAGTACTTCCTATCTTGAGCTTACCAAGTCGGCTCGTGATCTATTGCATTGTCTCACAATGGAATTGGATTATAGTTGGAAAGGCAATCGAATTAGCCATCCCAACAACGGCAGCGTCTCCTACACTGAAATCCAATTCAAAGAAAAGTTCGGGCGGGCGTCCAATACTTATCTGACTGCCAGAAATCAATTAATCAAGAATGGACTGATCAGACAAACCTACAAAGGTGGTATGTGCCGAGGTGATATGGCAACCTATAAAATATTAATTACTCGCGATTTACATCCAAGAGAGATGCGTTGGCTACGTTACCCCAAAGAAAACTGGGAGCATGACAGACCTAAGCCAAAGAAATATCAAGTTGGAATTGGTACACGGTTCAAGTCAAAAGCCACCCTTATAAATAGTACCCATAATGATGAATTACACCCTTGATAAATGCATCCATACGGTAAATAAGCCTGCAGTTAAATGAACCCATACTTTAATCATATTATTCTGCAAACACCATAATAATTGGATATATAGATAATGATCAGCAAACAGATAAAAACCAATTAAGCCCTCAGTTTATAAGGGTATCTTAATAATAACCATGTAACAATAGGAGTAAGTAATGACACAAGAACAATGGGAAAAGTTAACAAGTATAATAGAGAATCCACATAAGTCAGGATTTCAATATACTGATGAGATAGTGATTACTCGAGATAGTAATTATCCAGGAGCTTGGAATATGCAAATATGTATTGGCCCCGATGAGGAAATAAGATTGGAGACCGTTAAGGAGGGTTCGACCGAAAAAAATCCACCATTCTAATTTTAGGCGTAAGCGGGAGCTTATGCGCTCACTTACAAATAATAACGTGATAATCGTCAAGTCTTAACAGGGAAAAAACAGGGAATACATAATGGGAAAATCATCAACATCATGGTCAAAGGGTCAGTCTGGGAATAAAGATGGGAGACCGAAAAAAGGTAAATCTATTGCTGAGAAGTTTAGGGAGAATCCTAAATCTCATTCAGTAATTGATAAAGTACTTATGGTTGCAAACACACTGGGAGCGCCTGATCAGCATCCAGATGCCATGGCTTCTGCCCGATTGGTTATTGAACGGCTTGTGCCATCTTTAAGACAAACAGACAGTCCTATGCTTGGAATGACTTCTGAAGCAATAGATGCTTATAAATTAAAAGAGTTTGAGGCAAAAGAAAGAGCACAAGAAGTTTTACGGAAGCTAAGCACTCAAAAAGAAATTGAAGAACAGAGGAGCCAGTTAAATGAAGCATCCGAAGATAAGCCCAATGAAACTCAACCTCCTGATGCCAGCGAGGGTGTTTATGAAAATATAACAGCAACAACTCACAAGAAAATATTGATTCCTGTAACCTATTCGGATGAAAATGAGTATGCAGGGTGGCAGGCAACTTAACATAATGTTATGAAACCGCTCTTAACACCTATGGAAGTATCCGAATTGCTGAAAATCAATTACAATCGTGTTTTGGATTTAATTCACTTAGGCGAGATAAATGCTGTGAAGATTGGCAAGAACTACAGGGTGTATGAAGGTGACTTATTTGACTATCTCAATACAAACAAATACAAATCATACTGGAAAAAGAGATAAATGAATATTGATTATTGTGCTACGATTATTATGTATGTATATTAGGGGTACTTATGGGAAAGGTAGGAAGACCAAAACTTGAAGATTCAGCAATCAAAGCTGTTCGTATGCCTGTTAGGCTTTGGCGGTTACTATCCAAAGCGAGCAAGGAATATCGAACACGTAACGAGTTAATCGTAAGATTGGTTGAAGATCATCTGGTTAAAAAGGGTCTGCTCAGTGATTCCAAGAGGAAATTTCCCATTGAACCTAAAAAGAAAAGGAGGACCCCTTAAATGTCAGCTCTCTACAAACAAAAAAACAGCCCATACTGGTTATGGCGTGCTGTTTATAAAGGTAGAAGGGTTGCCAAATCGACCAAGATGTCCAACAAGAAGTTGGCTAACAAGATAAAAGAACATTGGGACATGAACCTAATATTGGAAGACCTTGAGTTTCTCGGTCTTTCAAGTCACCCCACTATTCTAATTTCCGAATACGTTTCCCAATATCTCAATTTTATTGGTAACAGGAAATCAGATAAGGCACAGGCTACTGCAAAGGGAGTTCTGAATAGATTTAAAATCTATCTTGATTCCCAAGAAGTATATCGGGTTGATGAAATCAATGTTAAGGTCATTAATGGATATATTGATAGCCTCACTAAAATAGTGAAGAATAAGGAAATCCCTGTATCACCAAGTACGAAAAAGAACCACTTACAGGAAATATCCCTTATGCTGGAACAGGCTATTAATGAGGAAATAATTCAATCCAATCCATCGAATAAAGCAGTCTTACCCAAAATGGTAAAATCCAATTTGCATAGACTTCTTGAGCCGACTGATCTTAAAATTATCTTCGATGACGCTGGCAGTTGGTCATTGTACTATGCATTTCTATACCATACAGGCTTACGGGCCGGTGATGTGGCTTTGCTTACCTATGGTAACTTTGACTTCCGGAAACGAGCAATTACAAGCTTTATCCGAAAATCAAGGCGCACCCATGAGTTTCCAATCGCTGATGTACTTATTAATCAGTTAGATAGGAATAAAAGCAAGGACATCCCTCTCTTCCCAGAAGTATATGCTGAAACGGAACGCAAATTGAATGATAACCTGGCACATCCTCGCAAATATATGCAGGCTTTGTTAAGGATAAAGGAACGGCCACATGCTACTCTGCATTCATTTCGTCATACTTTCAACAATAGCTTACGGGATTTGGGGCTTTCAATTGAAGATAGGCAGGTATTATTGGCACAGGCTTCAAGCTCTGTCAATAAGATATATACTCACCCTAACTTCGATTTAGCGAGCCAGTATGTGAACAGTTTGCCTACTTATCTTGCAAAGGATAAGAATTAGTATGGCTATGTATGGCAATTTTGCCATACAAATAGTTTTACTATGGCTGTAGTATGGCAGATTAAAGATAATTAAACGTGATTAGAATAAACCTCCCTACAAAACAAAAACCCCCACTTCTCGAGGAGAAATGAGGGTCTATCGTTAGTAGCGGGGGTAGGATTCGAACCCACGACCTTCGGGTTATGAGCCCGACGAGCTACCAGACTGCTCCACCCCGCGTCATGTGTAATTCTTTTGTTAAAAAGTACCTTATCTATCAATTGAAGGCCGGCAAAATTATATCTGTTTACTTTGGAAGACAAATTAATTATCATCCAGAATAGGATATTTTTTTTAGGGTGGATATGGAAAGAGAAAAAGTCTTACGTTTTACCTTCTTAATCAAGTGATAGATATTCACAAGTGTTCGCAGATATTTAGCCTACAAACCATTACAATAAAAGCCCATGGCGCCATCAAATAAACGCATCATTTTAACCACTATCCTCCTCGCTGTTCTATTCATCGGGGGCATCATTTTTAACAGCTTATTCCCCGAGGGGCCCATTTTAGATCCGGTTCCCAACCCCATATCCGATAAAACCCGTACCGAACGATTTAGAGATGAAAATCAATTAACACCCAATCCCCAGCGGAACCTCTATTTCGGGGATTTACATGTCCACACCTCTCTTTCTTTAGATGCCTATGTTGGGGGCACGCTGGCTAACCCGGAAGATGCATATCAATTTGCCCGAGGTAATGCTATTAAAGTCCTTGGTAAAGAAGTGCAGATCGATCGTCCCCTTGATTTTTCTGCTGTCACGGACCATGCAGAAGCGATTGGGGAATTAATCACCGTTCAAAATGCAGACGAACCGGGTCATAAAGCTATATTACCCAGATTGTTTCGAGCCATCCATGAACCGGATGAGCCCAATTATTCTATCCATGATCCGGATAATCCTGCATATATAGATACATCTCGGCAGCGCAAATTATTTAACGCCGCTATCCACAATGCTGGGGTCGAAGACCCAACCCACCCCCGCTTTTTTAGAGGATATAAAACCACCGCAAAGGCCTGGGATATTATTCTTGATGCAGCAGAAAAATTTTATGAACCGGGGAAATTCACCACATTTGCCGGTTATGAGTGGTCCCAATTCCGCGGACGTGCCCATCTTCATCGAAATATTATTTTCCGAGACATGATGCTCCCCGACTACCCCTTAAGTTCTTTCGAACTGAAACATGAAGAAGCACTGTGGACCTGGCTTCAGCACATTACCGATGAGGGCGCCACCGCCATGGCCATCCCCCATAATACAAACCTGGCCGATGGCGGTGCCTTTTCAGATAGGGATGCCAATGGAAATCCCATGACAACAGAATATGCCCAGCTGCGTCAAGATTTTGAACCTTTGATCGAAATTCATCAAGCCAAAGGGAGTTCGGAAGTCCATGCGGCCTTTTGGAAAAATGACGAATTTGCCGGTTTTGAGAATTATGCCCACTCACCGCCTCAGAAAAATAACTACGTACGGTGGGCCCTGAAAAAAGGATTGGAGCATGAACATACCCATGGAGTAAATCCATTCAAATTTGGAATAATTGGCAGTACCGACACCCACACTGCCACCCCGGGTAAGGTAGCAGAAAATAGTAATACGGGCAATAACGCCATTGCAGATTTCTTCCCGGAAGCACGTGCAGCCCAGCGATGGGTATTGGATGAATCCTTACTGGTGTACGAAGTGGTTAATCCCGGTGGATTGGTGGCTGTATGGGCCGAGGAAAACACCCGGGGATATATATATGATGCCCTTAAACAAAAGGAATGTTATGCCACCAGTGGCAGCCGAATCCAATTGCGGTTTTTTGGGGGAAATGGATTTAAAGGTGATTATAATTCAAATGATGCCTTGGTGAATGATGGCTATGCGAATGGGGTGCCCATGGGAAGAGACCTCCCCAACAATACAGCGAACGCATCATTCCTTATCTGGGCTAAAAAAGATTCCATTGGCGCCGGCCTGGATCGTCTTCAGGTGGTAAAGGGATGGCATAAGGATGGGGAACTCCATGAAAAGATTTTTAATGTGGCCCTTTCCGATGATCGACGTGTGAATGGGGATGGGACTGTGCTTGACAATGGTGCCACCGTCGATTTAAAAACAGGCGCTTTTTCAACCGATCTAGGCGCGGAAGAATTGTTGGTGGTTTGGAATGATCCGGAATTTGATCCGGAAGCGAAGGCTTTTTATTATGTTCGGGTGATTGAAATTCCCACCGCCAGCTGGCAATTATGGGATCAAATCCGATACGGCACTCAGTACCCGGATCATATTTCTATGACCGTCAGAGAACGGGCCTGGTCCTCTCCCATTTGGTATTCCCCTAAATCCTGAATGCCAATAAATAATGTTCTTTTAATCGTAGATTCCCACAATCAATTGTTAGGAGAGGAGAAACAATGACGCAATTACAAGTAATAAAAAAAGAACCCATGATGGCCATTGGTTGTCTTACCCTCGCTGGATTAATTGTTTCCAGTGATTATTTTGGGTGGGTTAATTGGAATAACAATCATGCTTATATCGCAGCCATGGTTTTTTGTGGAATTGCACTCTACGCATCACAAAAAGGGAATAAAGAAAAGCAAAAGGCATAAACGCCACCATTTGATATTAAAGCCTGTGAATTTGGCGATTTTTTTCAAATCTTTATAATGGTCACCCGCACCGCCAGGTGATCTGAATAACCACCCAATAGACTATTTCCCGCCCAGAAGCGGAATGGATAATGAGCATAATCCCCCTCCTGCTGGCGGTATTTCGGCAAGTCCAAAATCATCACACTCTCAGAATCAAACCCCAACCCCTTTTTGTCTTTCAGTCCTTCGCTGACGATGATTTGATCATAGAATAAATCTTCTCCACTATAAACATAGGTCCCCACATTCGGGGTGCCCAGCATGGGCTCCATCAGACTGGTTAATCCAACCGTTTTTAACGATTGAACATTCATTTCGTCCGGATCTTCATTGAAGTCTCCCAGGAGGACAATTTCTGCGCTCGCATCCTGTGATAATATTGTTGAAATTTCTTTCACAATCAGCTGGGCCGTGGCGGCTCTTTTGGGAATGGCTTTTTTTCGACCACCATAATTTGATGGCCAGTGGTTCACAAATAGATGAATGATTTCACCCCCATATTCACCTTTCACATAGAGAATGTCCCGTGTTTTAACATTATTGGGAAGTGGGTTGTCAATGGCTCGGCTATCCACCACCTTAAATACAGATGGATCGTAAAGCAACGCATTGTCAATCCCCCTGAAATCGGGAGAATCATAATGGATGATTTTATAATCCCGCCCCGTGTAAGCTTGATTGAGTTCTTCCAATACAAATCTATTCTCCACTTCGCAAAGCCCCACCACATCCGCATTAAGATCTGCCAACATTTCGGCGGTATTTTTTATTTTTAAATCGTAAATCTCCTGCGTCACATTTTTCCGTCCGCCTGTGGAAAATTCTTCATCATTTTTTTCCGGATCATCTGCTAAGTCAAACAGGTTTTCTACGTTCCAAAACCCGATGGTTAATGGAGCGGTATCCTGGCTGCAGGACGATGACATGAGCCATAATGTGATCCAGATCACAACTGTTAGTGTGTTTTTCATTTGATGGGAACCTTTTTCAATTTAGGGTGTCTAATGTCTTAAAGCGGGTGCGAATTTCTTTTACCAACTCCTTTTACCTCACTACCCTCCTTGGTTTGATTCGCGCTCGCTTTTCTTTTTTTTACTCCCGAATGACCAATATCACTTCAGCATGTCCATCCATAGGGAATGATTATTTCTGCCGGAAAGAAATACGAATCGGGATGCCAAACAAATCAAATTGTTCCCGGAGTTGATTCTCGATAAAACGCCGATAACTCGTGGGCACCAATTTGGGCTGATTGGAAAAAATAACAAAAAGATGGGGGCCCGAATGTACCTGAGTCATGTAATTCAAATTTATCACTTTCCCATGGGTGGCGGGCGGCGATTGCCTTGCAATTAATTTCCGAAGGAATTTATTTAATTTGGACGTTGTAATAGAATTCTTCCTTGATTCATACACATCGTGTGCGGTCCCTAATACTTTTGAAATACGCTGTCTGGTTAAAGCAGAAATGAACAGGATTGGGTAGTGTGCCAATGATCGAAACTGGTAGGCAATTTCGTCAGTGAAATCTTTCATGGTATGGGTATCTTTATCTACCAAATCCCATTTATTCACAAGCAGGATCAATCCTTTCCCCTTTTTAATGACATAATCCAAAATGGATTTGTCCTGTTTGCTGAACCCTTTTTCCCCATCAATCAGCACCAGCGCCACATCACAATGTTCGATGGCTCTCTGGGTCCTAAGACTGCTGTAGAATTCAATACTATCACTGACTTTACTCCGCTTTCGCAGTCCTGCAGTATCCACCAGGGTAATTTCATTCCCGTAATATTTTAACACTGAATCGATTGAATCCCGGGTTGTGCCTGCAATAGGGGTAACAATGGATTGCTCTTTCTTGAGCAAGGCATTGGTTAAGGATGATTTACCCACATTAGGCATGCCTACAATGGCCAGACGCATTCCTTTGTCTTCTTCAACAATGGGTGGACGGTCTTTCAAATCCAGTTGTTTTAAAACTAGATCTAAGAGATCGCCGGTGAGGCGGCCTGATAAAGAAGAGACGGGATGCATGGGCTCAATGCCCAATTTATAGAATCCATTTACTTGTTCATCTAATGCCAATGTGTCGCATTTATTCACAACCAATATGGACTTCTTCCCCGTTTCCCGCACAAATTGGGCCAGTGTTTTATCCGACGCGGTTGGGTCTTCCCTTCCATCCACCATCAATAAAATAAGATCTGCTTCTGCCACCGCAGCCTGTGCCTGTTGACGGATGGCACTATTGAATATATCCACATCTTCCGGTATATAACCGCCCGTATCTACAAAAGTCAGGTTATGCCCGACCCAATCCATGTCTCCATAAATCCGATCCCTGGTGATGCCTTCCATGGCGTCAACAATGGCTTTTCTCTGCCTGAGTACCCGATTGAAAAAAGTGGATTTCCCCACATTGGGGCGGCCAACTATTGCGATAATTGGATTTGCCATATTATAAATTAATTCAACAGTTTAAAAAATGATTCCGGTGAATCATCGGTAACCACAACCTGCGTTCCAATCCCATTGGATATCTGTTCTAATGTCATATCGTCCAATGTTACAATGTCTGTTTCACTCAAAATGCGATCAGAAAAAATAACCTTATCCCCCAAAGCCTGCCCTTTCAACTGGTCAATGATGTCCTGACCAACCAATAATCCAGTAACAGTGACTTCTTCCGCCCCGTAAAATTCATTTCGGATGGTCACATGGTTGACTTCTAAATTTTTGATGCCGCTCACCGTTGGAAGCCAATGAGATCGGAACCACTTATCAATCAAGGTCCCGGTGCAAACGGTTACCTTTGTCGGCGTATCCAAACTGGGGTGAAGTTTGGTCATGCCTGCTTGCCATTGATCCCAAAAGACTGGCACCTGTCCCACACCATTTTCAGATAAATCCACATCTTCATAATAATCCGTATTGGGTAAATCCCTTTCAGTGACTAAAAACCATTCGTCGCTTAAATATATAAATCTGCGTCCATCTTTGAGGATATATTTTTCCGATAGACCTTCAACAATCGGGAGAAATTTGTCAGCATAATCCCTGGTTACCGGTGGAATGAACGGCAGCCCATCCCGATGTTTTGTCAGCCCCGCAGGAACAATAGACATAGATCGGGCCATGGGTGAATATTGATGAATATCTTTAATCGTTTGTTCTAAAAATTCACCATCATTCCATCCAGGACATAGAACCACCTGAGAATGAAGTTCAATCCCATTTTCTGTTAGATATTCAAATTTCCTTAACAGGGTATCATCCTTGCCATAGAGAAACATTTCCAGGCGTTTATCCGGCTGGGTCACATGAACAGAGATATATAAGGGTGTCAGGCGCTGGGTCACCACCCGTTTCATTTCCTTCCATCCCATATTGGTCATGGTAATATAATGACCGTGTAGAAATGATAATCGAAAATCCCCATCACGAAAGTAAAGCGCCTCCCGCATCCCGGGAGGATTCTGATCTACAAAACAAAAAACACAATCATTGGCACATTTACGAATACGGAATTCCTCAAATTCCAGACCCAGATTATCATCATAATCCTTGTCAATATCATATTCCAGAACTTCCCCGCCCTGACGGACGCGCAGGACAACATTTTCATCGGATATCTTGAAACGATAATCAATAATGTCCCGGACCCGGGAACCATCGATTGCGTCGATGCGGTCACCCGGTTTCAGGCCCAATTCTGCGCCGATACTGTTTTCGTTGACTGAAAGGATTTTCATGGGGTAGAATTTACGGAGATAGCATCATTAAAAATGAGACAGAAAAATAGAAAAGAATCCCAAAATAACCTTTCTAAACTGCTCGTTCTTTACTTGATATTATTTAAATGTTATACCTTCCATCATTAACGACTGTTGAGAAATGATTCAAACTGCACATCATTGAAATCTTCAGAATAATATATTATAAATTAGTAAGCCTTCGACGGAAGGCTAATCAGCCAGGGTATATTTTAGCGATTTCACCGACCTCAATAATTGATTTAAATCTGATGGAGGCAATCCAGATAAGGGTGGACGTATGTTTCCCCAAATATCATCACCTTGATGGTGTTTCATTAAACCCTTTAATGCCCCAATGAGTGGATAGGTTTGAACCGCCTTTCTAAAATGGGTAATACCTTCCTGACAGGACACAGCCAGTTCCTCGTCCGCAAAAAATGCGTTATATGTTTCTTTAATATAACCTGGATTTACATTCGCTGTACCGCTGATGACGCCCGCCCCGCCCGCAGCCAGCACTGGGGTGAGGAATTCCTCAGACCCGGGAAAAACTGTTAATCCGGGGCAATGGTTAAGTATCTTTATCGTGTTGTCCCAATTTCCGGAACTGTCTTTATATCCCACAATTTGATTCGGAAATTTTTCCATGAGTTCCAACACTATATTAACATCAAAGTGAATCCCAGACAGTTGGGGAAAATGATATAAAAATATCTTAAGGCGGTCATCACCAATCTGTTGAATAACTTCACTAAAATATCGGACCAACCCACTTTGACTTGGGCTTTTATAATAAAATGGCGGCAGCATTAAATGATGATAATATCCTCTTGATACAGCGTGCTGTCCCAGGGTAATTGTGTCCATGAGGGCACTGCATCCTGTACCCACCATAATTTTTTCTGAGGAGATTTTTTCTTCTTTTACCCAATCAAGTAGTTCCATCCGTTCTGATACTGAGAAAGAGGTGGCCTCCCCATTCGTCCCAAAAATCACAATACCATCGACACCATGATTCAACAACCATCGAAGATGAGTAAAATACCGGGTTTTATCTATGGAATAATGAGCGTTTTGTGGTGTAAGGATAGGGGTCCACACCCCTTTTAGGTTGGTCATATTAATTATGTATTCCCGTGATCTTCATCACATCATTTTAATTCAAAGTGACATAAGTTTTTACAATTGCTGCAAGTTTCATTTGTAATCATAAGCGACAGTTGTTTGTATGAAAAGGGGACGTGCCCTCCACGTCCCTTTTTTTATGGTGAGCGGGCGATGAGAATCGAACTCACGTCTCCAGCTTGGGAAGCTGGGGTAATAGCCATTATACGACGCCCGCATGATGGGTGAATTTATATCAGAAAAAATGTGTGCTCCAGCGTTTCTATTCCAAAATAATGCGGTTAAACCATTGTCTCCTCGGTGGATAACCTTGAAAGAGAATTGGGTCCTGTATTGGCGATCATTGTATAGCCCAAAAACAACCCTGTTTAATGTGGACAATTTGTGGAAAACTTAATTTCTCCACATTTTTCTCGAGGATGATTAGGGTTTTTTCACTTTTCTTCTTGGGTAATATTATCCGCAAATATATATTGGATGTGCCAACCAAGTCGATTATCACTTTTTCATTTATCAACCTATAAAAAGATCTGTTTTTTTACAACACCACATACCTGAATAGGAACGGCTGTCAATGGCAGAAGCAATAGAACTCAACTTTCCCAGTGGAAAGACAACCTCGGGTGAACTCAATATGATGGTTGAGGAAACCGTCCGCGAACTCACAAAAGAAGTGGATGGACAAAATATTTCTGAAGAATTCACCCCATATCTTACAGAAAATTATTACAAAGATGATTCGCTCGGTGCGGATGTACTGAAAAACAAATATCTTGCCCCGTGGGAAAACCACCCATACGAACTCTGGCAGCGCCAGGCCAAAGCCCTGGCGTCTGTTGAACGGACTAAAAAACTGCGTGATACGTGGGAAAAGAAATTTTATTATATTTTAGAAGATTTCAGGTTTACACCTGGCGGACGCATCATGCATGGTGCGGGCCGGGAAGATATTACCACCACACTCAATAATTGTTATGTGGTGGGAATTCAGGATGATTCCATCAATTCGATTTATCGCACAATCGAAGAAGAAGCCCGGACCTATAAATATGGCGGCGGCTGCGGCCACGATCTTTCTGTATTGCGTCCCTCCGGGGATGCCATTAAAGGAACTGGCGGTGAATCCTGCGGCCCTGTGGGATTTATGAACCTCTTCAGTGAAAACACAAACACCATTGCCCAACACGGCCGGCGCGGTGCCAATATGCAAACCCTGCGGGTGGATCATCCGGATATAGAAAAATTTATTGAAATCAAAACCGGCGATATTCACATGGTGAAATATTCTAATATATCCGTCCTCTTAACCCATGGATTTATGGAAGCGGTAGAAAATGATTCGGAATTTGATCTCAAATGGAATGATCAGGTTTATAAAACCATAAAAGCCCGGCAATTATGGAATAAAATTATAGAACACGCCCACACCAGCGCTGAACCCGGACTCCTATTTTGGGATACCATGATCGATTACCATAATGCTGAATACTGCAGCCCCCTCGTCTCAACCAATCCCTGTGCAGAGCAGCCCCTTCCCGATGGCGGATGCTGCAATCTGGGCTCCATCAATTTGGAACGATTTGTGGATGGAGAAGGAAACTTCATGATTGATGAATTCAAAGATACAGTTGGAATTGCCACACGGTTTCTGGACAATGTCATCGATTATAATCTCGAAAGACACGCCCTTGAATCACAAAAGAATAATGCCACCAAAGACCGTCGGATTGGATTGGGCATTCTGGGCCTTGGCGATATGCTTGTACGGATGGGAATCAAATATGATAGCGATGATGCAATCCAAACTGTAGAACAGGTCATGCAAATTTTTCGGGATGGTGCTTATGAAACCAGTGTTGAATTGGCCAATGAAAAAGGATCCTTCCCAAGTTTTGATTGGGCAGGTTACCGCAAAAGCCAGTTTATTAAAAATCTTCCTAGAAATTTAAATAATAAAATAAAAGAAAATGGCATTCGAAACTCCACCGTATTAACAGTACCTCCCACCGGCAGCGGTGCCATTGTTGCGCGGGTTACCTCAGGCATCGAACCCATTTTTGCCACCTCTTATACAAGACGTGTAAAAAAGAATGACGGATTCGGAAAAACATTTAATGAATACAAAGTGTATCATCCCATCATCAAAAAGTTGTTTGGGAACGATGAAAACCTTCCGGATTATGTGATTTCAGCCCATGATATTGATCCCTATTCCCGTGTAAAAATGCAGGGCGTCATCCAAAAGTATATTGACAGTTCAATCTCTTCAACCGTTAATCTCAAAGAAGATGTCACACTGGAGACAGTGGCGGACATCTACATGACAGCTTATAAAACCGGCCTGAAGGGCATTACAGTTTATCGGGAAGGATCTAGAGAGGGCATTCTCATTACGGAAAAACCTGAAAAAGATAAAAAGTCGAAAGATAAAGCAGGCGCCTATCAATCAGACACCAAAGTAAATACTGTTATAGAAAAACGACCCCGCATTCGGCCCCATACAACAGAAGGGGTCACGCGGCGGATTCGAACGGGCGAGGGAACCCTTTACATCACCATCAATCAGGATGAAAACGGTTTATGTGAAGTGTTTACAACTATTGGTAAAGCAGGTGGAAATGCCGCGGCACAATCGGAAGCCATCAGCCGACTTATTTCTCTGGCACTTCGGTCCGGAATTGACCCCAGTGCCATCATCAAACAATTAAAAGGTATCAGTGGACCGAACCCCACCTGGGAAGATGGCCGGCTGATTTTATCCACACCGGATGCCATTGGTAAAGCACTTGATGATTACCTCAGTGAAAATAATGAAGTTCAAAACGTGGATTCGAAAGTGGACACTGAAGAAGCAAAACGGAAAACGTCCATCACAATGGTTACAAGCGAAGAAGCATCCGAACATCAAATGGATGTGACCGACTTTACGTTTAAAAATATTACCATATGTCCTGATTGCGGCGGTACAGTGATGCACGAAGGCGGTTGTGTTACATGCCCTGGATGTGGGTTCTCCAAATGTGAATAATTGATTGATTTCATTCTCTAAATAAAAATCCCCGCCTCGAATATTCGGAGCGGGGATTTTTTTATTTCTTTTGGAATAAAACCTAAAAAGCCATGAGTTCCTTTTCTTTATGCTCCTGCATTTCATTCAATGATTCCACATGTTTATCCGTTAAGGTTTGCATTTCTGTTTCCTGCCGATGGATCTCATCTTCAGAAACATGCTCTTCCTTTCCGAATTCCTTCACGTGATGAAGGGCATCTCGTCGGACATTTCGAACTGAAACACGACCCTCCTCAACAACTTGATGAACATATTTAATTAAATCTTTGCGCCGTTCTTCTGATAAGGCCGGAATGGGAATTAAAACAGCATTGCCATTATTGCTCGGTGTTAAACCCAAGTTGGAGTTCATGATGGCTTTTTCAATGACTGGAATTAATGATTTTTCAAATGGTTGAAGCGTAATGAGGCGCGGGTCAGGAATTGAAACAGTGGATACCTGGTTCATGGGCATCATAGATCCATAATATTCTACCTGGATTGCATTCAGTAAATCCGGATTGGCCCGGCCGGTACGAACCTTTGCTAATTCCATTCGGGTGTGCGCCACCGCCTGGTCCATTCGGTGGGTTGCATCTTTATAAATTTCTTGCAGCATTTGGACTATTCCATTACAGTTGTGCCAATATCTTCACCATTAAGGAGACGCTTTAAATTTCCCTTTTTATTAATATTGAAGACCCGGATCGGCAATGCATTTTCTTTACATAAGGTTATGGCAGTTAAATCCATCACGCGAAGGTTTTTTGATAACACTTCATTGAAGGAAATATTTTTATAACGTTTTGCGTCAGAATTTACAACGGGATCTTTGTCATAGACACCATCCACTTTAGTCCCTTTGATAAGTACTTCAGCATGAAGCTCCGTCGCCCGAAGCGCCGCAGCCGTATCTGTGGTAAAATATGGATTTCCCGTGCCGCCTGCGATTATAACCACACGCCCTTTTTCCATATGGCGGAGTGCTCTGCGTCTAATATATGGTTCTGCAATTTTGGATACGGTAATGGCAGACAGTGTTCGCGTTTCGACACCCACTTTTTCCAAAGCATCCTGCAGACTTATGGCATTCATGATGGTTGCCAGCATACCGAGATAATCTCCCGTGACCCGATCCATGCCTTTGCTGGAGGCTTGTAATCCGCGGAAAATATTCCCGGCGCCAATAATGAGGCCAATACTGACCCCCATTTCATAAATGGATTTAACTTCGTTGGCGAGCTCCGTCGCCTTTTTCGGATCGATACCAAAACCCTGTTCACCTGCAAGTACCTCCCCGCTTAATTTAAGAAGGATTCGCCTGAAAGCAGGACTTGACATCTACAATTTAGTGTGGTTGCCCGTTACTGGATTCTTCGCCGATGGCGAAACGGGTAAATCGGCTGACGACAATATTTTCGCCCAATCTTGACACTGCTTGGGTGAGAAGATCCCCAACTTTTTTATCAGGATCTTTTATAAATGATTGTTCGAGAAGACAGGATTCTGCATAAAATTTATCCATCCGGCCTTCCACTATTTTTTCGATGATATTTTCAGGTTTCCCGGATTCTTTTGCTTGGTCCCCAAAAATACTTTTTTCATGTTCCACGATAGTGGAGTCAATATCTTCACGACGAATCGCCAAGGGGTTTGTGGCTGCAATTTGCATGGCCAAATTATGTGCTAACTCTGAATAACCTTCTGTTTTCGCTACGAAATCTGTTTCACAGTTCAATTCAACCAGTACCCCTAATCGGCCGCCATGATGAATGTATGAAAAGACGAGACCCTCTTTAGCGGTTCTTTCACCCTTTTTTTCTGCTTTGGCAATACCAGATTTACGTAAATGATCAATGGCATTTTCTAAATGGCCATCTGTTTCAACCAATGCTTTCTTACAATCCATCATACCAGCGCCTGTTTTATCGCGCAATGCTTTTACGGTTTTCGCATCGATATTCATTTTGTTGCTCCAGCATCTTCTACAGGTGCTTCAACTTTTTCTTCTGGTGGTGTATCTTTTTTGTCTGTGGCAACCGATTCAGCTTTTATTTCCACTGATGATTCATTTCCCGCTGCATTCGATGCTTGTTTATCTTCTTTTTCTGATTTATTACTCGTTTTAGCAGTTGAATCTAAAATCGTATCGGCAATCACCGACATAATAAGTTGAATCGTCCGGATCGAATCATCGTTGGCCGGTATTGGATAATCAATAATGGTAGGATCTGTATTGGAATCAACAATTGCGATGATGGGAATTCCCAATATTATGGCTTCTTTCACTGCCGTACTCTCCAGTTGCGCATCGACGATAATCACCGCATCAGGAAGGCGTCGCATATCTTTAATGCCACGGTGTTGATCCGAAAGTTTAATCCGTTCACGATTGAGCATCTGGATTTCTTTTTTGGTCTGATTTTCATAAATCTGTGACCCTTCTTTTTCCAGCATGTGTAACCGTTTAATACTTTTTTTAATGGTGGTAAAATTAGTGAGTGTTCCACCTAACCAGCGTTCAACCACATAAAACATGGAACACCGATCTGCCTCCTGCTGAACTATATCTTTTGCTTGATTCTTAGTACCTACAAACAGGAATTCACCATTCTTTTTGGCTTTGTCACTGATAAAGTTGAGCGCGATATCCAAATGTCGAATTGTTTCATCCAGATTAATAATATGAACCCCATTTTTTTCCATGAGGATAAAAGGTTTATAATTAGGGTTCCACTTGCGGGTTACATGCCCAAAATGTGCGCCTGTGCCCAGTAAATCTTCAAATTTAACTTTTGATGCTGCCATAATCTTTACCGTTTCGAAAATTGGAATTTTTTGCGTGCACCGGGTTGTCCATATTTTTTCCGCTCCACTTCTCGCGCGTCACGGGTGAGGAAGCCTGCAGCTTTTAGTTGAGGGCGAAAGTCTGCACTCACATCATTCAATGCGCGGGCAATTCCCAATCGAATCGCACCTGCTTGTCCAGAAAGGCCTCCCCCTTTTACAGTAACTTTAATATCGTATGATTCTCGTTGGTCGATTAAGTTCAGTGGTTGCGTCACCACAATTGCCAGACTTTCCCGACTAACATATTCTTTAAATGGACGACCATTGATGGAAATATTACCTTTCCCCGGTGTCATGAAAACACGAGCGATGGATTCTTTCCGTCGACCGATAGCATTATAAACAGCTTTAGCCATTAAATATCCAATTCTTTGGGTTGTTGCGCTGTGTGGGGATGTTCGGGACCGACATACACCTTTAGGTGTTTTATGATGGCCCGACCCAAGCGATTTTTAGGAAGCATTCCCCAAACGGCTTTTTCAACAATCCGTTCCGGGTGATTTCGTCGCATTTGATCTAATTTTGTAAAGGTCGTCGATCCCGGATATCCTGAATGTTTAAAATAAATTTTATCCGTTTCCTTCGCACCGGAAACCTTTACCTTATCTGCATTAACCACAACTACAAAATCGCCCATATCCATATGAGGCGTAAAGGTCGGTTTATGCTTTCCGCGTAAAATTTTTGCGACTTCACTGGCGAAACGACCCAAGGTTTTCCCCTCAGCATCGGCTACAAACCAGTCTTTTTGAATTTCAGAAGCTTTTAGTGATCTTGTTTTCATTATTTTCAGTTCTAAATTAGCCCGAAAAATTAGACTTGTAAATCAATCATAGTCAATCATAATTCCTAAATAATATATAAGCCTTTTTTACCCATAACTCTCAAGTGCATATTCATCTAAAAACCCTGCAACCATACACCCTTTTCTACCTCACCATCCTCAATAAATATCCATGGGGGTAGCTCTGCATTTTTGACGAATATGATATATTAAACCAATGCTGTTATATGACCCTTTACAATGGTTGCCCTTATGCGGCCAATCAACGCTTCACCTATATACGGAGAATTATGGGACCGTGAATAAATATCTGATTTCTTAAATGTCCATTTTTTGTTTGGATCAAAAATGGTCAATTCTGCAGGATTCCCATTTGTAAATAGATCTGTCTCAAATCCCATTATTTTACGAGGGTTAACGGAAAGCATTTGGATTAACCGGATGATATTCAATTTATTTTCTTTAACCAATACCCGATTAACCGCACCAAAACATGATTCCAAACCAATCATCCCAAAAGGAGCCAAATCAAAAGTCCCTTCCTTTTCCTCTATGGTATGGGGTGCATGGTCTGTGGCAATACAATCAAAGGTCCCATCCTTCACTCCTTTGATGAGTGCTTTTTGATCGGCCTGTGTTCGAATGGGGGGAGCCACTTTTAAATCTGTATTATAGGTAATTAAATCTTCATCCGTAAAAAATAAATGATGTGGCGTGACTTCCGCTGTTATTTTATTATTGGATTTTTTCATTTGTCGGATATAATCCGCTGATTTGGCCGAACTTACATGGGGCACGTGGAGGCGGGCACCGGTCAATTCTGTTAATTCTAAATCGCGGTGAACCATATTGGATTCCGTAATACCCGGGCTGGCTGGCAGACCCAATTGGGTTGAAATTTTTCCTTCGTGCATCACCCCATCTTTTTTCAAGCATAAATCCTCTGCATGATTAATTATCGGCACATCAAACATGGTGGCATATTCCAATGCATTTCGCATCATACCAGTGTCTGTAACGGGCAGTCCATCATCACTAAATGCCACCGCACCTTCCGATAACATGGCGCCCATCTCCGTCAATTCTTTCCCATCTTGACTCTTTGTGATGGCACCGATTGGATGAATGTGAATCGGGCATTCTTCCCCTCGATCTATCGTGTAACGAATGGATTCAGGGGAATCCAATGGTGGGTCCGTATTGGGCATGACACAGACACGGGTAAAACCGCCCGCCAGGGCCGCCATGGAACCGGAATCAAGGGTTTCCTTATCCTCACGTCCCGGTTCACGAAAATGAACATGGATATCACAAAATCCATGGGTCACAATCAACCCACTGCAATCAATAACATCTGCCGATTTGGATGGAGTCACTTCCCCGATAGATTTCATCCTCCCATTTTCGATGAGTACATCACCTTTTTTAAGCGTTTCATTGATGGGGTCTAAAATCATTCCACCTTTTAATACAACCTGCTTTTTTAATTTTGTTGTTTTCATCTTAACTATTCCCCTCCTCCTGCTTTCCGCCTAATAATAAATATAAAATGGCCATACGTGATGCCACACCATTCAATACCTGATCCAGGATGATAGCTTGATCGCTGTCTGCCACCGAACTGTCAATTTCCACCCCGCGATTCATAGGACCCGGGTGCATAATGACAATTTCTTTTTTATGCATGGATAAACGTTCTGTCGTAATACCAAACAGATTTCGATATTCTCTAACGGATGGCAATAGTCCGCCTCCCATTCTTTCTCGTTGGATTCGAAGTACATTGAGTGCATCTGCCCATTCAATCACCTCATCTACATTGTAATTCACTGATACCCCCAAATCTTCTGCAAAGGGTGGAATCAACGTTGAGGGACCGCAAAGTGTGACTTCTGCACCCATGGTTTTCAATCCATGAATATTACTCAGGGCCACACGACTGTGAGAGATATCACCAATAATACCAACTTTTAATCCTTTTAAATATCCAAATTTTTCTTGAAGACTTGTCATATCCAATATGGCTTGGGTCGGATGTTCATGGGTCCCGTCCCCCGCATTAATGACAATAGAATTAATATGCTGGGTTAGGTGCAAAGATGCACCCGGTGTGGGATGACGCATCACCACCGCATCAATTTTCATTGCTTCAATATTTTGTGCTGTATCCTTGAAAGTCTCACCCTTCTTCAAACTGGATGTGGATGCCGAAAAATTAACGGTGTCTGCGCTGAGCCTCTTTTGCGCCAATTCAAAACTAATCCGCGTTCGCGTTGAATTTTCGAAAAAAAGATTTACAATTGTTTTACCCTGTAAAGAAGGTACTTTTTTAATGGGACGGTCTAACACTTCTCTAAAGGTGAAGGCCGTATCAATAATGGTTTGAATATCCTCCGCTGGATATCCTTCCAATCCCAGTAGATGTTTTTGCTGCAACATCACTTATCTCCTTCAAATTGCGCCAAGGACACTTGGTCTTTTCCATCCACTTCTTTCAGTTGAACTTCTACATGTTCACCCTCGTGGGTGGGAATATTTTTACCAACAAAATCAGCTCGAATGGGTAGCTCTCGATGCCCCCGGTCCACCAGAACAGCTAATTGTACTTTTTGGGGTCGGCCGAATGCATTCAGTTCATCCATAGCCGCCCGTATTGTTCGCCCTGTAAAAAGGACATCATCTACCAAAACGACCGTTTTATCATCGATGGAATCATTGATATCGGTACCCTTCACCTGTGGAACGACCAACCGATCCCGGAAGTCATCCCGGTGAAAAGTGATATTCACCGACCCCATGGGCACAGCAACTTTAGCAATTTTTTGAATGAGAGATTGTAACCGTTTGGCTAAAGGTTCACCACGAGTAAGAATGCCAACCAACAATAGCTGATCTGCACCGCCATTACGCTCTAAAATTTCATGGGCCAGACGCGTGACTGATCGGTTCACATCCGTTGAATTCATGACCTGTTTTGTGTAAGTCGATGCCATGGACACCTCCTGATAATAAAAAACCTCCGGGCAGCCTGGATTCCGTTCCAACAGATTCCTGATTCGGAGGTCGATTTGCTGCCCTTACCATCTCTCTGGAACGGTTTAAAGGACACCCTAATTTAAAATGAAAAATGAAAAAGGGAAAAGGCTTTCCTAATAACTTATTCCTTTAAGAATTTCTTTGATAATGTCCTCATTCATTCGGTTTGGGTTCATATTTATTGTCAGGTCAACTTTTTCATTCCGAAACCACTGGATTTGTCGTTTAGCAAACTGGCGTGTTCGAATGATTATTTTTGATTTCATTTCTGATTCTGATAATTCACCATTTATAAAAGAAATGATTTGTCGGTATCCGATCGAATCTAATGGGTGTAAATGTTTGTTTGGGTATGCTTCCAATAGATTTTGAACCTCCCTTACCCACCCATCCGATAACATTTTTTCAGTTCTTTCAGCAATTCGATCTTTTAAAATGGACCGATCCCACGCAAGATATATAGTAAACAAATCCAATGTATCTGTTGGAGATATCTGTTGTTCCTGAAAATGACTGGAAGGAGATTTCTCCGTTAATTCATAAATCTCCAAAGCACGGACGAGACGTTTTTTATTATTGGGGTGCACATTTTCTGCATAATCCGGATCGACTTCTTGCAGTCGCTCCAACATGAAATCTCCCCCATGGATATCATATTCTTTTTCTAATTTTTTCCGAATACTTGCATCGGAGAAACTCCCCTCAAAAATTCCTTTTGTTATCGCCCTATAATAGAGTCCAGCTCCTCCACAAATAATAGGTATCTTTTTTCTTTTTTGAATATCCGCTACTACCTTAATAACCATTTCAGCGTAATGACCGGCAGCCACTTCGGTATCGGGGTTTTGAATCCCAATGAGGTGATGGGGAATACCTCCTTTCTCTTCCAATGACGGCTGTGCTGTACCGATGGACATTCCCTTGTAAATTTGGCGGGAGTCCAAACTAACGATTTCACCTCCAATCTGTTTTGCCATGGCTACAGAAATCGCTGTTTTCCCGCTTGCAGTGGGACCAATTATGGTTAATATTTTTTTCATATATGTAAAGTGATCATCTCTGATTACGAGATACATTCATTTGTGCCATGATCATCTTGATCACGGAAATCATCCAGCAGGGATGCAGGATGCACATATCAATATTTTCTTTCATATTCTATGGTAAGAAGCAACGTAAACTCTATCTTATCGATTGCAAATTTAAGATGGGAGAAAAAATGAATTCAAAGAAAAAACCACAGTTAAGAATCCATTCTGTTTTAAGTATAAAACGATTCTTAACCAAAAATAACACCCTCACATCCATATTATCCCATGCCATAATAGTTTGTATTTTTTTATCAACATCCTATGTTCAAGGACAACAGCCGGTAAGAGCCCGGGATTTGGGGATTCCTTTTGACGGGAAGCCGGGACCATTCAATGCCATTACAGATGTAAAAGGAGTGGAAGTTGGCCATGCTACAATAATTCGAGGGGATGGCGCTTTAACAGTTGGGAAAGGCCCGGTACGTACTGGGGTCACAGCAATTCTTCCCAGAGGAAATCGAAGTTTAGACGACCCTTGTTTTGCTGGTTGGTCATCCTTAAATGGCAATGGGGAAATGACCGGAACCACCTGGATTGAAGAATCCGGATTTGCAGAAGGACCCATTCTGATAACCAATACCCATAGTGTTGGCATTGTCCGGGATGCCGTCATTTCCTGGCGGGCGAGCCAGGGATCTGCGGATGCCAGTGGATATTGGTGGTCCCTGCCCATCGTGGCGGAGACCTGGGACGGATTTTTGAACGACATTAACGGATTCCATGTCCAAGAAAAACATGCTCACGATGCCATTCGAAATGCAAAAGGCGGACCCGTTGAAGAAGGAAATGTTGGCGGTGGCACCGGAATGGTTTGCCATTCTTTTAAAGGGGGAATTGGGACGGCTTCACGTGTGGTAACCATCAAGAAACAGGATTATACTTTGGGTGTTTTGGTTCAGGCGAATTATGGTTCTCGAAAAAATCTATCCATTGCAGGTGTTCCGGTGGGAAAAGAGATCCCTGAGAATATGCCCCAGGACAATTATAAGAAAAAGGATGAGGGTGATGGTTCCATCATTGTTGTCATCGCCACTGATGCGCCGTTGCTGGCTCATCAAATGAAACGGTTGGCTCGACGGGTTCCCATGGGGGTGGGTAAAGTAGGCGGATATGCCCATGATGGCTCCGGCGATATTTTCATTGCATTTTCGACTGCCAATCCGAACGTGGCTTTTTCTGATAAAGCAGTCCATGTTGAAATGCTGCCAAATCGGATGATTTCACCCCTTTTTGAAGCGACGGTTCAAGCGGTGGAAGAGGCCATTATCAACACTTTGGTTGCAGCAGAAACCATGGTAGGGATTAATAATAATAAGGTGTGGGCTTTACCTCATGATCGCGTGAAAAAGATTATGAAGAAATATAACCGTCTGGAAAAATAAATTAAACTTGCACAAGCAAAGGATAATAAAAAAGGATGATTATGGTTACAGGAATTAAAATTTTAATTATTTATTGAAATGGCTATTACCACTGTTTTTAGTTGTCCATTTACTTGAAATATTTACACCATTCGCACAGCAGGTTATTCATACATCATCGAACAAAAAAGGTGCCATTATACAATCATTAATTTGGGGTGCGGCCTATTGGTTACCTAAGTATAAAAAATTAGAACATTAATAGTTAAAGTAAGAAAATAAACTTAGTCTCGAAGTTTACCGTGGAATATTTAATTGAACTAGCAAACCAAACACATATTAATGAGATTTCTAAACTCATTAAGTTATCTGCCAGAAAATTATGTATTACGGATTATACTCCTAAACAAATTGAAGATGCTTTACGTGGCGCATGGGGATTAGACAACCAACTAATAGAAGACGAAACATATTATCTTATTTTGGGAAACGATGAAATAATCGGATGCGGAGGTTGGAGTTTTAGAAAAACACTTTTTGGAAGTAGTACCCGTAAAGATCGAGATAGTGAAAGGCTTGACCCCATTTCAGATGCAGCAAGAATAAGAGCCTTCTTTATCCATCCAAATTATGTTCGAAAAGGACTAGGTAAAAAACTATTGATTCATTGCGAAAAACAAGCATGGGATAGTGGATTTACCAAACTAGAATTAGGTTCCACATTACCAGGAGTTCATTTATATAAAAACCAAGGGTATGTTATAGGTAAACCTTATGAATTTGAATCATCTCCAGATATTTTTGTAACGATTATTCCAATGGAAAAAATGATGTTAAGCCGGCCCGTTTAATTGGATGAACTAATCATTCAACATCGAAAATCAATAATCAAAAATATCGATAATTTTATTCGTTATATTCGCTCAAATCTTCTGTCCAGTTCATCCATGGATAACTGAATTATGATAGGGCGCCCGTGAGGACAATAATAAGGATGTTTGGTTCCAAATAATCGATTCACCAGTTCACGCATTTCTTCCCCATTCAACACGTCACCCGCCTTCACCGCTGCCTTACAGGCAAAGCTCGCCGCCAATGCTTCCTGGAATGAGGCATGTTTCTTTTGTGTATCCAAATAATTATCCAGCATTTCCCGTATAATCGTTTTTTCATTCCCCCAGGCCATTTCAGATGGAATGGCTTCTATCATGACCGTATTTTTTCCGAATTCCTTCATGCGAAATCCCATTTTCTCTAAATAAGGTAACACATCCAGCAAGGTGGAGAATTCATCGGGGGAAAATTCCATTACTTCGGGGAAAAGCAGTGTCTGGGCCGCCATGGGGTTCGCGTCAAATGCAGCCATGACTTCTTCGTATAAAATTCGTTCATGGGCCACATGCTGGTCGATAATGACCAATCCGCTGGTAATGGGCGAAACAATATATTTACTATGGACTTGCCAAATTTTTTCTAAATCAACGCGCCCAGTATCCGGCTCCGGCCGTGTGGCCAATTGGGATGCATAGGATTTGGCCCGATCCAATGCAGGTTGAAAATTGCTACCCGTATCCCCATGGGTCAAGTGCAATCCTTCCTGATTTGGGTTGGCTTGACCTTCCTTGGGCGTAAACGTGGTAGGGAATTCAAAATCTGAGGAAAACCCCGGTTTTTCAAAATCAGGAATCGTATGTAAAATGGGGCTGAGAGCTTCTTCGATTGCTGATTTTAATACATGATAGATCCGCCACTCATCTTTAAATCGCACTTCCGTTTTCATGGGATGGACATTCACATCCACCTCATCATGAGGTACGGATATATTGAGTGCAAAAAATGGATACTCTCCCCGGTTGATAATGGATTTATAGGCTTGGTAAACGCCGGAATTCATGAGACGATTCTGGATAAAACGCTCATTGAGGAAAATATATTGTTCTCCGGGGCGGGTGCGAATCAAATTGAGATTTCCCAAATATCCCGAAATGGTATAATCCCCTTTAGTAAAGTCGACTGGCAACAATTGATCCCTATAAGCGGGGTCCATCACATGGACGATACGGCTCTCTAATTTTTCAGATTGTAGATTGAGGATATCTCTATTGTCTGAAATGAGTTTAAAATTGCGATCAGGATAAGAAAGAGCGAATCGTCTAACCATTTCAACTACTTTACGAAATTCCATTCGGGGGCTTTTTAGAAATTTTTTCCGTGCCGGTGTATTATAAAATAAATTCCGAATCGTAATGGATGTCCCCTGGACAGCCGGTGCCGGTTGCACTGCTCCTAATTGTCCATTTAAAATGGACATTTCTGATCCATCTCCACTTTCATTCGCTGACAAGACATTTACTTCGGCTACAGATGCAATACTGGCCAGCGCTTCACCCCTAAATCCTAATGTATCAATATTAAATAAATCATCCACAGACCCTATTTTACTGGTGCTGTAACTTTCAAAAGCGATGGGTAATTCTTTGGCAGAAATCCCCGAACCATTATCTGTGACCTGAATAAGCTGCTGCCCGCCTTTTTCCACCACAACTGTGATCTCTGTCGCTCCCGCATCGATACCATTTTCAACCAATTCCTTAACCACAGAAGCGGGTCGTTCCACCACTTCTCCTGCGGAGATTTTATTTCTTAAATCTTCTGATAATTGTTTAATCATTTATGAATTGATCACACCTATCGTTTTGTCAAATACCACTTTATGTTTGGCTTCTGCTTTTTGGATAAGGTCATTTACATCATTTCTTTTTTTCCCGCAATAAGCATCATCGTCTACACCCGGTAAATTGATCAGGACATTCATGGCCGCACCGCGCACACCGGCTAAAGCCACTTCTGCCGCAACCCCCGCATCACTGACCGAGTTTGGATTCCCTTTACTGACCAAGACATCGGCCAATTCAATTATGGTATAACATAAGGTGGCTACTTCAAATGGAATGTCTATGGCATATTGATTGGCTTTTAGAACCGCATCAGCCTTCATTGTTTTTTCTTCATCATTGGAAGCAAGCAATCGATTTGCAGCCATTACTTTATTGAATGCATGGGTATCTTCATCCACTAAAAACGATAACCGATCTTTGATGGCCTGTGCATCCTGGCCAATCATATCCATTTCTGGCTTTTGGGATTCAAATCCTTTTTTCTCGTGGGTCAATGCCGCCACCATAGATGATAAAGCAGCCCCCAACGATCCTGCCAAAGCAGCGACGGAACCGCCTCCTGGTGCTGGACTGTTACTGGAAAGTTCATTTGTGAATCCATCCACGGATAGTGACATGAGATTTCCTGATTTTTCTCCCACGGCAAATTCAATAATTTTTTCTTTCGGGACAAAAGGGGTGACATCATTCAACCCCAACGATTGGACAGCGGACTCAATTATATCTGATTCAGGCACTCCAATCGTCCGACCTTGCTTTTGGAGATAATACTTCCCCGCCATGATAATTGCATCCAATGGAATAAGTCCCACCAGTTCACTCCCCGTTACCCGAATGCCTCTTTCGTCTGCCAGTTTGCACGCCGCATCAAAAACGTCATGGATGGTGGAACTTTTATAATTATTGAAATTGATGGAAATCTGTGCCCGCTTAAACGTGTCAATATACCAGCCGACGCCTTTCACATCTTTAAACATTCCCGCCACTTTTACCGGGCTTCCATCCTTATTTCGTACAATTTCCCCATCTAGAAAATTGGGAGAATTGGGGTTGGGGATTCGTTTACTCCGACCACTCTCACGAAGTTCAAATGCAATATCAGTTGCTAAGCGCTGATCTTTTGTATTCAGATTAATATTGTAGGCGATAAGAAAATCACGCATACCCATTACCGTGGCACCGGCGCCGGCATTGAATTTGGAAGGACCATAATCCGGTTTCCAATTTTCATCCTTTAGTTTTTCAGCCAATCCTTCATATTCCCCTTTTCGGATGGTGGGCAATTTTACTCTATCTGGTTTCTGGGCAGACTTTTCATATAAAAAAACCGGAATCCCTAATTCCTCGCCTACCCTTTTCCCTACTATTTTGGATAGTTTAATACATTCGTCGTCACTCATATTGGCAATGGGAATAAATGGACATACATCCGTGGCACCCATGCGGGCGTGAGCCCCTTTATGCTTTGACATATCAATGATTTCTGCAGCAGATTTGATTCCAAGAAATGCCGCTTCCGAAACTGGATCAGGCTCTCCAACAAATGTCACCACGGTTCGATTCGTATCTGCCCCTGGGTCCACATCGAGAATCGTAATACCATCGACTCCCGAAATAGCATCGGTAATGGTTTTAATTTTACCTAAATCTCTTCCTTCGCTAAAATTAGGGACGCATTCAACGAGTTTCATCTATCCCGCCTGGACAATTTGTAATAAATAATTAATAAGAAAAATGACCGCAATCAACATTACAATCGTACTAATGAGAGTCCGTTTATTCCGCCGGACGGGAAATAATCGTCTGAAAAAATGATTGACTTCCTGACCCATTAGATTCCTGTAAATAAAAACATGAAAAAATTCACAAAAGGACTCATAACCCACCAAATAGGTGAAATATTTGTAAACATACCAAATAGAATTAAACCCATAAGAATTTGGGGACCATGCATTTGGAGTTTATAAACCAAATCAGGATTTTTCTGAATCATCAGTCCAGAAAATATTTGTGATCCATCTAAGGGTGGAATTGGAATCATATTAAATACGGCCAACATTATATTAATTTGTGTAAACATCATCAGCATGGTCGTAATGGCACCCATATAACCTGTGGCGCGAATAATTGTGCCACCCAATAACGCCAACAATAAATTAGATGCCGGACCAGCGAAAGCGATCTTCATCATATCTTTCCTCGGATCCGCCAAATAACTTGAATCCACCGGGACTGGTTTAGCCCACCCAAATCCCACAAATAAAATCATAAGCGTTCCAAACATGTCCAGATGCGCCATGGGATTCAGCGTTAATCGTCCTGCATATTTTGCAGTGGGATCCCCTAATTTATGGGCCACCCATGCATGGGAAAATTCATGAAACACCAATGCGAATAAAAGAACAGGCAAAAGCATAACGATCACTTCTGGGGGTAATCGAAAAACCATTAATTAAACCTGGGGTGGTATGTGCGATGCACTTCTTTTAAATGTTCCTTATCCAAATGGGTATAGACCTGGGTAGTGGTAATATCCGTATGTCCCAGCATTTCCTGTACTGACCGCAAATCAGCGCCCCCCTCCAACAGATGGGTGGCAAAGGAATGACGCAGTGTATGGGGACTCACTTCCTTTTTTACTTCTGCAGACTCTGTCCACTTTTTGAGCAAAACCCAAATCATCATTCGCGTTAATTTTCTGCCATTCCTACTTAAGAAAACTTCCGCAACATTGGGGTTTTTATCTGCCAATGTATTTCGTTCATGATTTAGATAATTTTTAAGGTTTTCTCTGGCGATGGGTCCGATGGGTACAAAACGCTGCTTACTTCCTTTTCCCTGTACGCGGATCATTTCGGAATCCCATAATATATCCGATGTTTTAAAATCACAAAGTTCTGTTACTCTCAATCCACAGGAATACATCATTTCAAAAATAGCTAAATCCCGTTGAGCCATGGGTGCATTTTCAGGAATAATACCCAATATTTTATCTATTTCCTGAATGGTGAGTACATTGGGAAGTTTTCGAGGAATCTTTGGGGTATCCAATAGTTGAGCTGGATTATCCTTCATATGCCCTTCAGCTGATAAAAAATTATGATACGTACGAATAGAAGAAACAGCACGCTTGATAGAATTCGCTGCCAAACCGCGATTACTCAATTTTCGGACGAAAGACCGTATGTGCCCCAGGGTCACATTCCGAATCGTCTTAAGCTTTAATTCAGTCTTTAAATATTGGTGATACTGTTGTAGATCCCGTTCGTATGACTCTAAGGAGTTCCGAGCTAAATTTCGTTCAACCTTCAGCATGGTCATGTAATCTTGGAGAAAATTTTCCATTAATTCCCCATCATGGCGGCTTCAACCGATTCGCATAAAATATGTTCAGCCAAGAGATGGCCTTCTTGAATTCTTTGTGTATCATCACTGGGAATACAAATTCTCACATCGCCCAAATCAGCCATTTGTCCGCCGGATTTACCCGTTAAAATAATAACCTTCATCGATTTAGATTTTGCCGTATCAATACCGCGAATCACATTTTCAGAATTTCCACTGGTGGAAATAGCAATGAGTACATCACCCGATTCACCCAAACCTTCAATCTGACGGGAAAAAATAGATTCATAACCCGTATCATTTGCCCAGGCCGTTACAAAAGAAGAATCGGTTGTTAAGGCTATGGAAGCAATGGCAGGCCGGTCATGGCTGACTAACCCACCCATAAGTTCTGCGGCCATGTGCTGCGCATCCGCAGCGGAACCCCCATTCCCACACCATAATATTTTCCTGGATGCTTTAATCGCATCAATCATGACTTGGGCTCCTTTTTGGATATCGGGCGAACAAGCATCAAGCATGGCTGTTTTTACATGAGCACTATCCTGAATAATTTGTTTGATGTCTAACATGATTAACCGACCCATTCCGTATATTGAGTCGCTGAAAGTAAAGCATCCAATTCGCTGGGGTCAGAAATCGACATTTTTAGGATCCAGCCAGACCCATAGGCATCCTCATTCACCTGTTCAGGATTATCTTCTAAACTTTCATTGATTTCAGTTACGCGGCCATTGATGGGGCCAAATAAATCTGCTACTGTTTTGACTGCTTCGATGGTACCAATTGGTTCATCCATTTCGATTTCCTGATCTATCTCGGGAAATTCAATAAATATAATATCACCCAATTCACCCTGCGCGTGGTCCGTGATACCAATGGTGGCTGTATCTCCGTCGATTTTAAGCCATTCATGTTCTTTTGTATATTTTAAATCTTGTGGAAGGCTCATGCTTCTTTTTCCTCTTTATTGTATTCAAATGATTCTAAAAAACTGGTGTCGAATTCCCCAGAACGAAATATTTCATCTTTCATGATGGCCTGATGAAAAGGAATGGTCGTTTTGGGGCCTTCAATAATGGTTTCTTCCAACGCCCGCTCCATAAGATTAATCGCTTCTTCTCTTGTAGGAGAATGGACAATTAATTTCCCGATGAGGGAATCATAATAAGATGGAATTTCATAACCGGCATAGGCATGTGAATCCACACGAACGCCTTTACCACCGGGCATGTGAAAACTGGTAATGGACATGGGAGATGGGATAAACCCTTTATCAGGATCTTCTGCATTAATTCTACATTCGATCGAATGTCCGCGTAATTTCAAATTATAAAGATATTCAGGGAATTTATCGCCGGCATGCATTTGAATTTGTTCTTTAATTAAATCGGCCCCAGTTACCATCTCCGTAATGGGGTGCTCCACCTGGATGCGGGTATTCATTTCCATAAAATAGAAATCTTTATTTATATCCAATAGAAATTCAACGGTTCCCACACCCACATAATTCACTGCTTTTGCTCCGGCCACAGCCGCCTCACCCATGCGTTTCCGCAGTTCATCATCCACGGCTGCAGAAGGGGATTCTTCTATTAACTTTTGATGTCTTCTTTGTATCGAGCATTCCCTTTCGCCTAAACTTACTACATTCCCGTAGGAATCTGCTAAAATTTGAATTTCGATGTGGCGGGGATTTTCGACAAACTTTTCTATATACATATCTCCATTATTAAAAGCGGCTAATGATTCTGCAGAAGCGGTATTGTAGGCATGGATAACTTCACTCTCTTCTCGAACCAACCGCATCCCGCGACCGCCGCCGCCTGCTGAAGCCTTCAACATAACGGGGAATCCCATCCCAATAGCCAATTGCCTCGCTTCTTCTGCATCTTTTAGGATACCTTCATTACCGGGAATAACGGGGACACCTGCATCCACCATTGTTTTTTTGGCTTGGGCCTTATTCCCCATTGCATTGATAATGTCCCCACTGGGACCAATAAAATCGAATCCATTATCTTTACAAATTATCGAAAATTCTGCATTCTCTGCCAAAAAACCATATCCAGGATGGATGGCATCCGCATTGGTAATTTCCCCTGCGGCAATAATGCGGGGAATATTTAGGTAGGATTCGTTACTCGGGGGCGGTCCAATACACACAGCTTCATCCGCAAATTTAACATGGAGTGAATACTCATCTGCTGTGGAATAGACAGCAACAGATTTTAAATTTAACTCATGGCAAGCCCGGATAATCCGCAGTGCAATCTCACCACGATTGGCAATCAATATCTTCTTATACACGATTTATTTCTTCTTTATGTCAGGACGACTCAATCATAAATAACGGCTGATTATATTCCACCGCTTGACCATCTTCGAGCAATATTTTGGTAATGGTACCGCTGGTTTCAGCCTCAATCTCATTCATGATTTTCATTGCTTCTATAATACACAATGGATCCCCTTCTGACACAGTATCGCCTACTTTTACAAATGGGTCTGTATCTGGAGAGGGTGCAGCATAAAATGTTCCTGGCATGGGAGATAATATTTCTTCTCCTCTATCAGATGTTTCAACTGGCGCAGATTCCACCTGCGCTGTTTCAGGTTTATTGCTGGATTGTGAATAAGCATCAATAGTAACAGCCGGTTCCCCAACAGGAGGCATGGCACCAATGCTGGGCGATTTCACCACCCGAAACCGACGTCCCCAAAAATTGACATCAATTTCATTCACATCACTGTTTTCCAAAAGGTAAATGATTTCTTTAAGTTTGTCTTGCCACATGATTTGCTTTCACTATTTATGTATAATGGTTGAAAATACGATTAAGTTTTCACTCGTTCAATATATTCCCCAGATCGCGTGTCGATTTTTAACACGGCACCTTCATCAATAAATAACGGCACTTGAACCGTATACCCTGTTTCTAAAGTTGCGGGCTTTGTGGCGCCGGTTGCTGTATTTCCTTTAATGCCGGGTTCAGTCTCAGTGACTTCCAATTTAACGTGGGCCGGTAAGCGAATATCCAACACTTCATCACCATCAAAAAGAATGTCAACATTCATGCCGCCTTTTAAATAGTTTTTCCCATCACCTACTGTGTTATTCATGACATTAATTTGATCATAGGTCATATTGTCCATAAAAATATGTGAATCACTGTCCTCATATAAAAATTGCATGGTTCGCGCTTCAATTTTCAGAAATTCTAATTTAACGCCTGCATTAAACGTCTCATCAAAAATTTTCCCCGATGCAATATCTTTTAATTTTGTGCGCACAAATGCAGGACCTTTCCCAGGTTTTACGTGGAGAAATTCAATAACTTTCATGCGTTTATTTTTATGCAGAATCACTGCGCCATTTTTTATGCTCGATGTATTTGCCATTTTTCTTCCTTATTTAGCCGCGGAATTTACAATTCATGAGATGTAAGTCATTGAGAGATTTCTCAAGAAATTGAATCAAACTTCCAATAGGGAATCGTCTCTTTTACTATATTTTTAGATAAAACCATGTCTTGGCTACATTGATCCAAAGCGGCAATATGTTTCGCATATTTGGCCATGTCTGCCCCGGATAATATTTTGAAATAAGATGCAATTTGGTCGTCCGTATAAGGAAAAGCAGGGCGGTTCTCCCGGATTTCTTCCGTCGTCATTTCCAGCGTCCGGATATAAAGGCTGTTTTCTGTGTATTCTCTCAGAATCAGTGAAAGTTGGGCGTAGAATTCTTTAATCTCACCCTTTTCCAATAACCCGGATTGATCCAGATTATCTAATTTATCCAAGGCAATAATATCTGGTTCTTTTAAATATTCCGGCCGTTCTTCGTAGGACACATCCGTTTTCAATCGTTTTTTCCAAATCAATCCAATGGCAATTAATATACCCAAAAGTAAAATGGATAAAATAATGGTCTGCCATGGAAGAGGAATTCGCACAGGCACAGGGTCTTTGATTGGCATTATCCCCCCACCCGATTGTTTAAAACTGGGATCTTGTTCTGTTATGGATACCACTTCCATGAACATGGTATCTGCAGTCATATCGTACGCAAATGAACTGTCCATATTTAGAATGGTAATCGCTATACCAGGGATGACCACTTTTCCTGTATCCCAGAATACGATTTCATAACGCCCAATGTTTTCCAATCCAGAGGTTGAAAATTCAGACGAGCGAATTTCAAGGGGATCTTCCAACTCCCATTCCCGAAACTTGACAATTTTATCCTGAGGAAGTTGAACGGTTATTAAGTAGAAAATCGGGCTGCCAATGGTGGTATATGTGGTATCCAGTTCCACAGTCATTTGGACAGAAGTACCAGTATAATCCTGGCTGCAGGCCGCGAGTATAATTGCAGAAATAAATAAGGATTTTTTCAAAATTAGTTTCGTTTTTCCCGTCGGCGAAAATAAGTCATGAGTGGTTCCACATAATCTTTATCCGTTCCTACATTGATTACGTCAAAGCGAGACCGGCCACATTCTTTTTCAAATGTTTCCCATTTTTTCATAACGGATTGAGAAAAAGTATTTCGTTCAATTTCAGATGATAAATTAGCCCAAAACATCTCTCCCGTTTCAGGATCATGAACTTTGATAAGCCCCAAATCTGGCAATTTACTTTCAGCCGGATCAGCAATCCGAATGCCAATCATATCATGTTTTTTATTAGCCAATTTTAGCGATTTCCAGTACCCATCATCTAAAAAATCTGAAATGAGAAATACTACCGATTTCCGTTTCGCCACATTCATGAGAAAATCTAATCCAGACTGAAGGGAAGTACCGGTTCCTTCTGGTTCATGAAACAAGACTTCTCGAACCACCCTGAGAATATGAGAACGATCTTTTTTGGGAGCAATAAACTTTTCTACATGGTCGCTAAATAGAATCAACCCCACTTTATCTTTATTTTTAATTGCAGAAAAACCAAGCACAGCAGCAATTTCTGCTGCCAATTCAGATTTGAATTGGTCTATCGTGCCAAAATGGCCAGACCGACTCACATCAACCATAAGATAAACGGTTAATTCTCTTTCTTCTTCAAATATTTTTACGAAGGGTGCATTATTCCGGGCAGTAACATTCCAGTCAATGAGTCGAATATCATCACCGGGTGTATATTCACGCACTTCTGAAAAAGTCATGCCCCGTCCTTTAAAAACAGAATGGTATTCGCCGCCGAAGAGGTCATTGACCAACCCTTTCGTCCGAATCTCAATATGACGAACTTTTTGAAGTATTTCTTTGGGAATCATTGTGTAGGGTAAAAGAAATAAGTAAAATGGAAGAAGGATCGGTTTGAAAACATAATAACTGCTTTCCTGCTATTACTCCCTTTTGCTTAATCCTTTTTACTTTTCCCTTACGGAATTTCTATGGAATCAAATAGTCTTTGAATCACATCTTCTGACGTCATTTCTTCTGCTTCGGCCTCGTAGGTTAGAATCACCCGGTGGCGTAGAACATCCTTTCCAATGTACCGTACATCCTCCGGTGTGATATAACCGCGATGTTCAAGGAAGGCTCGGGCTTTGGAAGCAAGGACGAGATTAATAGTCGCTCGTGGACTGGCGCCATATTCAATAAGTTGAGATAAATCACTCAATCCATATTCATCTGGATTCCTGGTCGCAAAAACCAAGTTTAATACATAATCCTCAACTTTTTCATCTACATAAATATCGTTGATTGTCTTTTGGGCGTCTAAAATTTGTTTGGGTTTTACAACAGGTTTAATCGGATTAGGCACACCTGTTTTGGCTACCTGTCGCAAAATTATTCTTTCTTCATCTTTTTGAGGATAATCTACTTTTAGTTTCAACATAAATCGATCTACTTGTGCCTCAGGGAGGGGATAGGTTCCCTCCTGTTCAATCGGATTTTGGGTTGCCAGCACCAAAAATGGTGCATCCAATTTGAATGTTTCTTTACCGATGGTGACTTGCCGTTCCTGCATGGCTTCCAGAAGTGCACTTTGCACTTTTGAGGGTGCGCGGTTGATTTCATCAGCTAAAATAATGTTTGAAAATATGGGACCTTTTCGTGTTTCGAAGCCACCCGTTTTTTGGTTAAATATTAATGTCCCCAGTAAATCAGCAGGAAGCATGTCCGGTGTAAACTGGACCCGTTGGAATCCAGTATCAATGGCCTGAGCCAAAGTATTAACGGTTAAAGTCTTGGCAAGGCCGGGTACACCTTCTAACAGCATATGACCATTAGCCAATAGTCCGATCAATATTTTATTAATCAGTTCATCCTGTCCAACAATAACCTCGCTAATGGATGCTCGGAGAGGATTTATGAAAGCAGATTCTTTTGTAATGCGATCGTTAATTTTTGATAAGCTGAATTCTGTCATAATGCTTTACTGTGTAAGGTGTTTAAGTTCTGGAATTTCCTTGATATCTCGGCCAAGGTATTTTAGTTCGAACCCGACAGACTGATACAATTCATGGTTCGGATATTTTTCAAGAAATTCAGTATAATATTCCTTTGCCTTTTCAAAGTCGGCCAGCATGTTGGCGGAAATAAATCCCTGCATAAATAATGAAAATGGAACCTGCTTAGAATCAGGAAACTGAATCCTCAGGTCCCCGTATTGTTTAATGGCAGTAGTAAAATCCCGCATGTCACGGTAATAGACTTCTGCAATTAAATATTGGGCATCCGGTGAAATCTCATGTTCCGGATGTTTATCAACGATGGTTTGAAGTAATTCAAGTGCCTCCTTCGCTTCTCCCATATTTCGTTTTTGTTCAGCTTTAGAAAATAGGTCTTCAGCCGATTTAAATAATCCACAACTGGAAATAACCAAAACGGCCATTAAAGTAAGTATACGTATTAATTTCATGTTTATTCTTTTAATTTGAATTTGAGGCGGTGAATTTATAAGATATCTTTATTTCTCACCACCCTGATTTCACCCTAACTCATTGATTGTATTTTTGTTCCATATCCTGATTAATTCAAAATTCTAAAAAGAATAGAGAAATCCAAGGTGGATTTGATTTATTTTAGCGTCAATTACACTTTCAGCATAGTCAATCCGCATGGGACCAATGGGTAAATCAATGGTGACTCCCACACCTCGGTTCCATTGTAAATCACTTAATTGTACCGATTGAATCCTATCTGTAATGGTGCCCCCATCATAAAATAACACACCGCCCAACAGGCCAAATATAGGGAATCGTACCTCCCAATTTGTGAGTATTTTTGCGGTTTTCCCCAAAGGGAGTATTCTTCCGTCTTTTATTGTATAGGTTTGGAATTGAAGGGGTTCCCATGCCCGGAGTGTATTACTGCCACCCAAATAAAATTTTTCAAATAAAATTGTTTCAAACTGATCATATTCATCTTTCCAAGCTGAGATAAATCCCGCATTAACCCTTCCCGCAACCGTCACTCCCTTTATCGGTGAAACATATTGTCTTAAATCCAGATCATACTTCGTATAAGCCCGATTGCCCTTCAATAAACCGCCAAATGCATCCAGACGAAAAACGATTACATTCCCCTGACTTGGGTTCATGGGATTGTCACGGTTATCTTGATGAAGATGTACACTGAATTTCCGTTGCTCTATGTTATCTTTAAAAGCATCAGACTCATCAAACCGTTCTAAACGAATTCCAACATCCAGAAAGGAGTGTTGTCTATTCCACCGAAAAATATTAGAATATTGTAACCCAAACCTGCGGACATATGGTCCTTCTTCATCACCAAAATTTTTAAATTGCTGATAAAATACTTTTACCTGTGTTGGCAATTTTAAAGCGAATGGACGTTGATTTGATATTTTAATATCCACACTAAACCGGGGAAATACAAATCCTTCTTCAGTAGGCATTACAATGGAACTGCGGGCATTAAGTTGGTTTTTTGTACCAAAAATCATTCGATCCGACCATTCTAATGATCCGCCCAATCCCACCATCGAGTTCACCCCCGGCACATATTCAATATCTTCATAGCCAAAATCAATATTCTGCATACCGCGATTTTGAAATTCTTTCACCCGAACTTCAATATTAATCAGACTATCAACATCGGCTGAAATCGGATGGGTAATTAAACTGACGGAAGAAAAGAAACCGGCACGAAGTAGAGTTCTTTTTGTTTTATCCATTAAGCTTTTTTGAAATAGATCTCCCTTTTCAAAAACAAATTCCCTTCGAACATAAACGGAGTCAATTAATTCAGTTCCTGATACCCATGCATTGTGAATATAAATATCAAGCCCTTCATTGATTTCCAAATTTAACTTCACTGAATCTTGAATTTCTTGGTGAATGTCTATTTGAGTAAAGAGTTTTCCCTTTTCCTGAAACGCTTCATCCACCAGAGCCAGATTCATATTAATTAGAACGGGGTTATAAGGACGATTCAATTTCAATCCCAACAAGGATAGAATTTCTTTTTCTTTAAAAGACTGGAGTCCAGTAATGGTGACTGAATTGAGGTAAAATTGTTTCCCTTCATCAATGATGAAAAAGATGTCCACCTTAGAATCATTGACTGAAAATGAATCATGAACTACTGTCTCAAGAAATCCATTTGAGTGATAAAAGTTTTTGATGGTAATGGCATCCAGTTTAAGGAGCCTTCTGTCAAAGTCAACTCGCGAAAACAATAAAAAGGAGGAAGGCTTTAATTCCACCTGTTCTTTCAGTTGACGATGATTAAAGGAATGATTTCCAATAAAATTTAAACTGCTAATCGAACGCGAATCTCCACGTTGTGCAGATAAAGATATTGTAGCGACAACTGTCGCCAGACATAAAATTAGTTTTCGCATTTAATAGATCTATTAGTATATGCGTCGAACGCGGAACTTCATGTGGATATTACCCATCTCATCCACATTACCAATGACCGAGAAATTAGGATTTAATTTATATTCTACACCCACCTTCTTTTTATAAGCTCCTTCGAGGGAAAAAGACCGTCGGTAACTAAAGCTGAAATTTTCATTTACCCTGGCGCTAATACTAAACTCTTCTCCCGCGTCCGGATTTAACAAATCCCCGGAAATTTCCACTCCTTCTATGAGTCCTGCAGATTTCAACCCCGTCGCTCGAATAAAATTTCTCTCTAATTGCCTTTCTAAGTATGCGCCAAGAATAGTTTGAGCTTGGGTACCTAATCCTTCGGATGTAAACCCTTCTTGGGCCACACGGGTATTAAACGTCAGTAATTGAAGTATATCGCTTTCTGTATATCCTTTATTGCTGTCAAATCTCCATTCGGGATTATCAAAAGGTCCAAATACACCCAACATTATTTCTGCGTCTCCAATTTTAGTAGAAGCCGTCAATTCCAAAAAAGGATTAAATCCTTGGCCGTCAAGCGTCATAACACCCGTAAGATTTTCAAACACATCACCCACATAGTAATAAATTTCTCCCTCTATAAATTCTATTTCTCCTGAATAATTCCATTCGCCGTCAAACTGTTTTGACATGGCCAGTTCTCCAGATATTTTTGCATCAATCTGTGAATTTCGAATGTAGAAAGTATCCTCAACCGGGAATCGAATATTATAATTAGTCGTTATCCGCCCTTTTTTTTCAGCAAATTCAACTGGTTCGTTGCCGGTAAACTCTATATATATGGCACCATTTTTGGCTGCAACTGTTCCATTGATTTCTAAAGTATCTTTCCCAATAACAGTTACATCTAAATCGCCATACCCTTCTATATCTCCATTCAATGACCGAAAGAAAATATCGTCACCCTCAGCATGTAAATTATATCTCGGTTCGAAGAATTTGGTAAAATCTATTTCGCCCGTAATTGTGAGATTTTGAGTTGAATCTATTTTGGTTTGGGTATCAAAAAGTGCACCAGTAAAAGATTGAATAGATAATTGATTATCAACAAGACGACCGTGTGTAGAAATGCGTCGAACAGGTTCATCCATAAGGAGCGTATAAATCGAACCATTTTCAATAGTGATCGCCCCGTTGCGTACCAATTTTTCTGGGGGACCTTTTATATCAAGGATCATATTTATATCACCAATAATTGAATCCGTTTCAGCTAAATATTCGGATAAAAAGACAGCAGAGTGAAAGTCCCCTTTAGCCGTAACATTTAACTCACCACCCGGATTCCAGTCCCTTACATTTGGAGATGTTATATCGTAATCAATGGGTAAACTGGCGGAGCCTGTAATATGGTTTCTATCCCATGACGAACTGAATTGACTGAATTCCAGTATTTTATTTGAATAATGCCCAATACCACTTACCGTTCCCAGAGGGATTTTTCCAAAAAAAGCATCCTCTATTTTTCCATCCAAATCAAATCGTGTTTCCTGGGTTGTACCACCCATATTAAAATTTCCAGTAAAATGACCAAATAACAGATGCTCCCACTTTGGTGCAAATTGGGTAAGAATTGTCATATCAATATTTTTAAAACTGGATTGAAAATCGATCTGGGTCGGCTGTGTGGAATCTACGAGAATGGGAAAAGTTCCCATGATCTGAAACCCTGTTTTATTTCCGTCCGTCAAAGTTAATTCTTCCAAATGCAGAATGCCTTCTTTATACAGGGATGAAATATAGAATTCATCAAAGGGTTGATTCGCTAATTCTCCATTTTTTAAGGTGATATCCAAACTGAAATCATCAGGGTTTAAATCCTGGCCTAGCGATACTTCGCCAAAAACAGTTCCTGAAAAATCATATCCAAAATCCCAATGAGCTAATTTAATTATTTCTGCTGGTACATTTGAAAATTTTAACCGTCCCTGTAATGGGTTGGTTTTAGCGAATCCCTCAATAATTCCATCATCCACATGAATTACAAAAGGATCAAATGAAAAACGATCTTCTAATAGTGTAATTGTTAATGGTCTGGGATTTCCCATGAAATGCCCCTCAAAAGCAACCTGAAACCGATCTAAAAATAAAATACTGTCATTGCGAATAGAACCATTGAACTGAAAGAAATCCTGACCATTTTTTAGTTCAAAACTAGAGATTTCAATTAAATCTTGAACAATTTGAAACTCCCCTGTTCCATCTTCGAACCCATAATCATTCCAGATACCTTTACCAAATTTGAGTTTGATCGAACCATCTCGAAACTGGTTTAGATTATCTAAGTTTCCTGAAAACTCAAAGGAAGAGAGGGAAATATTTTTGTACTTAAAATCTGTAATTAAAAGGTCGGCAACCATCCCCAACGAATCAAAAGAACCCATCAATGCCATGGATCCTGTAGCTAAACCACTTGATAAAGAATCTGTCCAAAAATTATTGATTAAAAAGGTGGATGCGTCCGTAAGCGTTAAATTAAGATCCATAATTTTTAATTCAAAATTTGCTGTTCCATTCACATAAACAATAGATGGTCCAATGGTCATGGTGAGGGGATTGGTAATGGTTAATTCATAATCTTTATAAGAAAGGCCCCCTGAGAATGAAGAAGCTTCACGATCAAAAAGCAAGGACTCATTGATTTCAGCATTTATATCCAACGCAGTAATTTGCGATTCAAATATTTCACCGTCAGCCAAAACATATCCGGATAGATTTGTTTTTGGCTGATTAACCATCCATTGACTCATATCCAATGCATCAAGCTCAATGGTCCCATTAAACCGACCTCTATTTTCAAGTAATCCCTGAATATTGAGCATCCCGTCATTGCCGGTTAATTCTAAGGATTCTAAATGGAAATAATCAGGATATTTTGTCAAATTAAATCGTCCACCCATATCAAGTCCAAGATCATTAAGAACAAATAAATCCCCCTTAAAATGAGTGAAATCCGATTCAAAATTAAAGGTAGCGGACATTTTGGATAGGTTAGGTTGTAATGGTAATTTTGAGAATATATGACTCGGTACCTCATATTCTGATAATTTCAATTGCGCGTGAATTGCGGACACTTCACCTCTATCAAATGCAAATTTTCCGCTGATATGAAAACCATTAATAATCGCATTTTTGACCTCAATTTCCACACCATGAGAAGACAATTTTCCCCTAATATTTTTCATGGTTACCTCGATTTTTGGTTCTGCACAAAAGACTTCAAATTCTCTCAAATCAATTTCCATAACCTCCTGACCTTCACTCACCTGTCCATCAATTAGGAAATGGATAGATCGCGTAGAATCATTTATGGGTAAATATATATGTCCATCCACATTCAAATTTTGAATACTTAAGGGGATTTTTTCTGGAGAAAATCCAATTGAATTTATAGAAATGGTATCGTTTTCTGATTCAAAATAGGGTTGGATGGCAACATTGGATACGGATAATTCTTCAATTTCAATTCGACCAAATAACAAAGGAACTATTTTTATTTTTGTCAAAATACTGGGGAGAAATATAGATGCACCATTATTATGTTTTATAGAAATATTATCAGAATGAAGCGTGGAAAACAAGTGTCCGGAAAATTCATTTATTTCTACATGCCATCCGATTTCGTTCAATTGGTGATTAAGATAGGTTTCCATGCGATCTTGCCACATGCTTGGCTTAAAAAGCAAATACCCTGTAACCCCAATTACAAGGGCAAGAATGAAATAAATGGTTCGTCGTTTGGTCATTTAGTGTATGAATCGCTTTGGCACAGATACGAAATTACGTGTCTTCTGTTCCATAAACAAAAAAGCGTCTCGAATGAGACGCTTTTTTTTATTGAGCTTTCAGGTGATTTAATCTACAACTTCAAAATCTGCATCTTCAATCTCAGCATCGTCTTTTTTCTTTGATTTTGACTTTTTAGCCTCTTCTCCACTTCCAGGATCTTGCGTTTGAGTCTCTTCCTTTGCTGCTTCATACATTTTTGAAGCAACCCCGTTCCATGCTGTATTTAGTGCATCTATCGCTGTTTTTAAGTCATCTGTACTGGATCCATCTTTCAATGTTTTAACGGATGCCATAGCATCTTCCAGAGATTTCTTTTCACCTTCATCTAATTTATCTTTATACTCTTCCAGATTCTTTTCAGTTTGATAAATTAATTGTTCTGCCTGATTTTGTAAATCAATCAATTCACGCTTGGATTTATCTTCTCCTTCGTGCTTTTTAGCATCATTAATCATTTTATCTACTTCTGCATCGGATAATCCACTAGACGCTTCTATGCGAATACTTTGTTCTTTTCCGGTTGCTTTATCTTTAGCACTCACATTTAAAATGCCATTTGCGTCTATGTCAAATGAAACCTCAACTTGAGGAATACCGCGGGGTGCCGGTGGAATTCCATCAAGATGGAATCGACCGATCGTTTTGTTATCCACCGCAATTTCACGTTCACCTTGAAGCACATGAATTTCTACTGTAGTCTGATTGTCAGCCGCCGTAGAAAACACTTGTGATTTTTTAGTAGGAATCGTCGTATTCCGTTCAATGAGTTTGGTGGATACGCTTCCTAAGGTTTCAATTCCCAGAGATAGTGGCGTCACATCCAGAAGAAGGATATCATCCACATCACCCGCAAGGACGCCACCCTGAATCGCTGCACCCAGGGCAACCACTTCATCAGGATTCACACTTTTATTGGGCTCTTTTCCAAATATTTCTTTCACTTTTTCTTGGATTTTAGGAATTCGACTTGAACCACCTACGAGGATCACTTCATGAATATCTGAAGCCTTCAGACCAGCATCTTTAATTGCTTGTTTACAAGGGTTGATCGTTCTTTCAACAAGATCTGCCACCAATTCTTCAAACTTGGCCCGAGTGAGGGTTAAGTTCAAATGTTTTGGACCTGATGAATCAGCGGTTATAAAAGGTAAATTTATTTCCGTTTTCTTTGAACTGGAAAGTTCTCTTTTGGCCGTTTCAGCAGATTCACGAAGGCGCTGTAAAGCCATAGGGTCTTTTTTCAAATCAATACCGTCGCTTTTTTTGAATTCTGCTGCAATCCAATTAATTACTTTTTGATCGAAGTCATCTCCACCCAAATGCGTATCACCATTGGTTGATTTCACTTCAAAAACGCCATCGCCTAATTCAAGAATGGAAATATCGAAAGTTCCGCCACCTAAATCAAATACCGCGATGGTTTCTTCTTTTTTCTTCTCTAAACCATAAGCTAGGGAAGCAGCCGTCGGTTCATTTATAATTCGACGTACATTTAACCCAGCAATTTTACCCGCATCCTTGGTTGCTTGACGCTGTGAATCGTTAAAATAAGCTGGGACAGTGATTACAGCGTCCGTTACAGTTGTTCCTAAATGTTCCTCTGCCGTTTGCTTTAATTTCTGTAGAACCATTGCACTAATTTCTGGTGGTGTATATTCTTTATCGTTAGCAGTCACAACTACGGATCCAGATTTTCCTTTACTGACTTTATAGGGTACTTCTTCAATTTCTGTACCCACTTCATCATACATTCGACCCATAAATCGTTTGATTGAAAAAACAGTGTTTTCTGGATTAGTCACCGCCTGGCGTTTTGCAGGCTGGCCTACAAGCCGATCGCCATCTTTTGTAAATGCAACAATTGAAGGGGTTGTTCTCCCGCCTTCTGAACTAGTAATTACAGTAGGTTCTCCACCTTCTAGAACAGCCACACATGAATTAGTTGTTCCAAGGTCGATTCCGATAATTTTTCCCATTTTTATACTCCTTAAGTGGGTGAATATTAAATACTAACCCTCAAAAGTCAATAATTATGCCATAATTAATAGTGAAGCAATTTGGCAGACTTATTATGATTAGTCTCTATATATGACAGAAATATGTTAAGATTTAAGAGATTTTGTCGGTTTTTTACCTTTTTTAGGCTTCTTCTTTGGAGATATTTTTATCTTAGATTTTGCGCGAACTGGTAAAAATTCAAACGATTTACGATGTACATTTACTTTAATTCCTTCTGATCCGCTAAATGCTTTCCCTAATAATAATTCTGACAAGGGGTTTTCTAACGAATTTTGAATTTCTCTGCGTAAAAATCTAACACCATATTCTGCGCTAAATCCTTTTTCAACAATAAGTGATTTTGCTTTTTTAGTTACAGATAAAGTAAATCCAATTTTATCCAAATTTTCGTGAAGATCCAACAATTGTAGATCAATAATTTTTAAAACGTTTTCTTTTGATAATGGATGGTAAACTATTGTTTCATCCAGCCGATTTAAAAATTCTGGATTAAATGTGCCCCTCACTTGATCTAAAATGCGATCCCGCATATCTTCATAGTTCGCTTCTTCACTATCTTCCGAAAAGCCAAATGATCCGCTCCCCTGAATTTCTTTGGTTCCAATATTGGAAGTCAGAATTATTATGGTATTCCGGAAATCTACTTTTCGCCCTAATCCGTCGGTCAACACCCCTTCATCAAATAATTGCAATAGTACATTAAACACATCCGGATGTGCTTTTTCAATTTCATCAAATAAAATAACTGAATATGGATTCCGTCGGACTTTTTCCGTGAGTTCACCTCCTTCTTCATATCCAACATATCCCGGTGGCGCACCAATAAGTCTTGATACAGAAAACCGTTCACCATATTCACTCATATCTAGTTTAATGAGTGCTTCTCCGTGACTAAATAAATAATGAGCTAATACCTTAGCTGTTTCAGTTTTTCCAACGCCAGTGGGACCCAAAAACAGGAATACGCCAATTGGTCGATTCGGACTTTTTAGACCTGCGCGAGATCGTTGTATTGCGCGACTGATACTATTAATAGCCCGATCTTGTCCAACAATCCCTTCGGATATTTCATCATTCATCTTTAGTAGTTTAAGACCTTCAGACTGGGCGACTTTTCGTACCGGTATTCGCGTCACCATCGATACCACATCTGCAATATTGTCTTCTGTAACCCTAATGGGGTTAGATGCCTCATTTATTTGCCAATCATTCTGGAGATTCTTCAGTTTATAAACCAGTTTTTGTTCCGTATCTCGAAGATTGGCTGCATCTTCAAATTTTTGTGCCATCACAACCGAATCTTTTTTCGACCGTACCTTTTCAATTTCAAGTTCAAGGTCTATCACTTCTTGAGGTACTTTCATATTCAGCATATGAGAACGAGAGCCCGCTTCATCCAGGATATCAATGGCTTTATCCGGTAAATATTTATCGGTTATGTAACGATCGGATAATTGAACACAGGCTTCAATCGCCTCATCATCGTAAATAACATTATGATGTTTTTCATAACTGGATTGAAGTCCTTTCAGGATAGCAATAGACTCCGCTGTTGACGGCGGTGCTACGTTCACTTTTTGGAATCGACGATCCAGAGCGCCGTCTTTTTCTACATATTTCCGATATTCATCTAGCGTTGTGGCCCCAATACAATGAATATCTCCACGAGCCAGTGCCGGTTTAAACATATTAGAAGCATCCAAAGACCCGGATGCACCACCCGCGCCAACTAGGGTATGAAGTTCATCAATAAACAGAATAAGGTTATCGGCTTTTTCTAACTCCACCATGATTGTTTTCATTCGCTCTTCAAATTGACCGCGATATTTTGTTCCAGCAACAAGTCCGGCTAAATCAAGAGATAAAATTCGTTTATTGTGCAAAAGACGTGGGACATCTTTTGTGATAATTTTTTGTGCAAGTCCCTCAATAATAGCTGTTTTACCCACACCAGGTTCACCAATCAGGACGGGGTTATTCTTTTTTCGACGTGACAATATTTGGGCCACCCGTTCAATTTCATTCTGTCGACCAATAACCGGATCAAGCTTTCCTTTTTGGGCCATTTTGGTAATATCCCGAGAAAAATGATCCAGTGCAGGTGTTTTTGATTTAGGTGATTTTTCTTTCCGTTTACGCTTTGACTGCACAGGCTTTCCTGCCCGACTATCATCCTGAATCAAATCCACAACACTGTCATAATTTAAGTTATGAGCGTTGAGTACTTCGTAAGCGATTCCTTCTGTTTCCTTAAGCATGGCTAAAAGAAGATGCTCGTCATCAGCAATGGTGACTCCTATTGCAGATGCTTCATTAAAGGCATTCCGAAGGATGCGCTCCGCACGGCGAGTCAAAGGTAAATGTCCCAATGTCATGGTACCGCCAGATGTTTTTATCATATCCTCCACCATGGCACGGATATCTTCAATGTCACAGTCATAAATATCAAAAATTTTAGAGCCAAGTCCAGAATCTTCACGCAAAAGACCCAATAATAAATGCTCAGAACCCACATAACTATGTCCAAGGCGAATGGCTTCCTCCTTGGCATATTTCATTATGTTCTGCACGCGTTTGGAAAAATTTTCTTTCATGCTACCTTGAAATTAAACAGGCTTTATTCAGTATCAAAACTTATCTGTGGGAGAGAGTGAACCATTTCCCAGATAATATTTCTTTTTTCCAATGGATGCCACCTCCGGATTATGGGTGGTAATGACAAATGCCTGATTAAAATCAGTATTGATTTTTTTGAACAAATCTATCAGGCGATTGGCATTCCCCAAATCTAGGTTTCCTGTGGGTTCATCGGCCAACACCAGTTTTGGCTCATTCATTAGGGACCGTACCACCGCCACACGCAGGCGTTCCCCTCCGGACAATTGGGATGGAAAATGATCCTTCCGATCAATGAGGCCAATATAATCTAATAATTCATTCGCTTTAGAATGATCTCCCTCATTTCCTGAGATTTGATTTGGAATGAGTACATTCTCATATGCAGTAAATTCCGGTAGTAAATGGTGAAACTGAAAAACAAAGCCAAGAACCGTATTACGTAGTTGTGCTAATGCATTATTTGACAAAGATTCTACAGATTTACCATCTAACTTAAGTGTTCCTGTATCCGGTTTATCCAATGTACCCAATATATTGAGTAAGGTGGATTTACCTGCACCACTGGGTCCCATAATGGTCACGAGATCACCTGGTTCAATATCCATGAATATATCTTTAAATACGGATAGTTTTTTGGATCCGTTTCGATAGGATTTTGATAAATTTTTTGCTTCTAAAATCATTTCTCTAAATATATGGCTTCTAAGGGTGAAATCATCAGAGCCCGTTTCGCTGCAATGAAGGAAGATAAAATGACCATTCCCAGGGAAATAGACAAGATAGTTATGACATCATTAATAAAAATAACCATAGGCAAATGCGGTGTAAAATAGATATCCTCGGGAAGTGTAATAATACCAAAAATATTTTGAATTAGAATGAGTGATAGTCCAAACCCTAAGCCCGCAGCGATCCCTACACCACCAATCATACCACCTTGATACATAACGATAGACTTTATCAATCCTCGAGTGGATCCCATGACTTGAAGAATTCCATATTCTCTTACTTTTTGTGCCGTAACTAATACCAATGTGGTTACAAGGTTAAAACAGGCGACCAAAATAATCAAACTCAGCACCGCCAAGGACCCTATTCGCTCAAATTTCATAGCGCCGAATAATTCACTGTGGAGATCTCCCCAAGTATCAACATGGGCATTCGTAAATCTTTTTTGGATGGTTGCCTTTACCCTATCAATGTCGGCATTTTCAGTTAGACGAATATCCACACCATCAGGACCCTCTTTTCGAATAAACAATTTTTGGCCAACATTTGTTGGTATAAATGCAATTTTATCATCTAAATCAAGCACTTGAATATTAAAGATTCCGCCCACAACACATTGAATCTGCCGCGGGATTCCCCAACTGGATCCATGGTCTATAGGACTCATAATCCTGAGTCCATCCCCCAAATTAAGATTGAGACGACGCGCAGTCATTTCACCTAAAAATACTTGGGGTAAATTTGAACTCCTATCTCCTTTCAGCATATTTAATTCGTAGAATGAGGATATCATTTCAGAATCTACGGCCTTGAGTAAAACCATTCGTTGGGAATCTTCTCGCCCGAGGATCAATCCTTTTCTTTCTTGAAACGACATGACCGATTTTACCCCATCAATTGATTGAATTTCCTGGATGCTGCCATCCCAATCGGTTAATCTACTTACACGAATATCACCTTCAAAACCAATAATCCGACTCACGACACGTGATTCAAACCCATTGAGAATCGATACAGAAAGAATCATGGCCATACAACCCACGGCCAAGCCGATAATAGCGATCCACCCCGTCAGACGACTGGGGCCAGCCCCTTTTCCACCAAGCATAAAGCGCCGGGCAATAGATTGTGAGAACCTCATTCGTAATTCAATGCCTTTGCCGGTTGAATTTTCCCAGCGCGGATGGTAGGCCATATTGCGGCAATCACGGAGAAAATAACAGAAACTATTATCACAATGCCCACATGAGCCAAATTCACATCCACGGGGATAAAATCCATAAAATACACATCTTCAGGTACGGTAATTAGTTTATAATGATTCTGCAACCAGGCAAGAAAAAGAGCCAGCGCAGAACCGAAAACAGCACCAGCCACTCCGATGATAAATCCTTTGGCAAGAAAGACCTGTATCAACTTTCCTTGAGGCAACCCTAAAGATTTCAGAATACCGATTTGACGTGTTTTATCCAGAACAATCATGGCCAACGCCGATATAATATTCACAATACCCACCAGAGCGATGAGGCTGAAAATAAATAAAATTGGCCAGCGCTGAACATCCATCCATTTGAACAAGGCACGGTTTTTTTCTTTCCAGGTCATGACCATATATGGATAGGCCAATTCTTCTCCTAATAATTGGGAAAAATCATTTGCCAATGCCGGATCGTTCATTCGCAGCACATGACCGGATACTTTCCCTTCCATATTAAATAAACCATCTGCCTGTTTCAAGTTTGTATAAACAAGAGACTGATCATATTCAGACATACCGGAATGAAAAATTCCAGTAACCGTAAATTGTTTTAGTCGTTTTTTGGATCCTCTTAATGTGGCTAAATCAAATAGAACAGTTTTATCTCCAATGCCAATATTCAACTGATTCGCTAACCGTTCTCCAAGAATGATTCCGTGATCATCCAAATCTACAGTTCCACTGACTAATATATTTGAAAGGAAATCATTTCCGGATGACTCAATGCCCTCAACGATTACACCTTCTGCGGATTTCCCTTTTCGCAATAAAGCAGTGCCTTGAATAAATTTTGATTGAACCACTTTACCATCATAAGCTGAAATTATTTGATTCATTCCTTCAATTTCTGACGGAATGGAATTGTTTAAATAATGGCGGACACGGATGTGGCCATCAAAGTCAGCAATTTTTTCTGAGATTACCCTTTCGAATCCATTGAGAATAAATAATGTAATGAGGAGTGCCGATATTCCAACGGCAAGCCCTGCCACAGAAAGGATACCGGCAATACGGGTAAAACTCCCTTTTTGTGTTGACCTGAGGTATCGTATTGATAAATAAAAAGGGAAATTCACCAGTGATATTTTACTCTTCTGTTCGCATAGCCGGAAAAAGAATCACATCCTTAATTGTCACATTTTCCGTCAAGAGCATGACCAATCGATCCACGCCTATTCCAACACCACCTGTAGGTGGCATACCTGTTTCCATTGCTTGAAGAAAATTTTCATCTACGGGATGAGCTTCTTCATCTCCACCTTCTGCCAATCGGGCCTGGGATTCAAACCGTTCCCGCTGATCGATGGGGTCATTCAACTCTGTAAATGCATTGGCGAATTCCGCTCCACCAATAAATAATTCAAATCGTTCGACTAAATGAGGATTTCCGTTACGATGTTTTTTGGCCAAAGGTGAAATAGCTTTGGGATAATCCGTTACAAAAGTGGGTTGAATTAAGTTTGGCTCAACTAATGCGCACATTAATTCGTCCAACATTTGACCATAATTGGCATTTTCTTCCACTTCAATATTATTGGATTTACATATCTTTTTCATTTGTTCAACCGATGCTTCTGTTAAATCTTCTCCTGTCACATCCTTGAGTAATTCTAAAAGAGGTCGTCGCTGAAATGGTTTGGATAAATCTATATCCATCTCTCCCCAAGTCACCTGCAAAGCATCTATACTTTTTGCAACACTTTGAATCATATCTTCAACCAAATTCATATTATCTTCAAAATCTGCATAAGCCCAGTAAAATTCCAACATAGTGAATTCAGGATTATGATTTCGGTCCATTCCTTCATTGCGGAAATCTTTGGCAATTTCATATACACGATCCATTCCCCCGATAATGAGCCGTTTCAAGTATAGTTCATCCGCAATCCGTAAATAAAGCTGTTGATCCAGAGCATTGTGATGGGTGGTAAAAGGCCGGGCATTTGCACCGCCATAAAGGGGCTGAAGCACCGGTGTTTCCACTTCTAAAAAGCCCATATTATCTAAATGATCTCTTAACCCACGGATAATTTTTGCACGTTTTATAAATGTCTCCCGCACATCAGGATTCACAATTAAATCCAGATGTCGATTTCGGTAACGCTGTTCTTTATCGCTGAAAGCGTCAAATGTTTCCCCTTCTTTTTCTTTCACAACCGGTAAGGGTCTAATGGATTTACATAGAATCGTAATTGAATTTGCATGAATAGATTTCTCACCCATTTTTGTCTTGAATGCATATCCCTGAACGCCCACATAGTCACCAATATCCAGTAATTTAAAATGGGCATAATTTTCTTCACCTACGTCATCTCTTCGGGTAAATACCTGAATTTTTCCTTTTCCGTCCTGGATATGAAAAAAGGATGCTTTTCCCATTTTACGAAGGGACATAATGCGCCCCGCAACATTCACATCATTATTTTCCAGATTTTCAAAATCATTCAAAATATCTATACTGAAATGGGTGGGCTCATATTTTTGTGGATAGGGATCCACGCCTCCATCAATTAGTTTTTGTAATTTTTCTTTACGAAAATCGATAATCTGTTTTAAACTTTTGTGATCTTCTGACATATTTATTAAACTTCCTGTGGTTCCATATTTCGGCCCAGTTTCTTCATCAAAAAGGCCCGAATAAACTTATCAATATTACCATCCATTACCGCAGAGACATTTCCCGTCTCTTCTTTAGTTCGATGGTCTTTTACCATATTATACGGATGAAAAACGTAAGATCGGATCTGGCTCCCCCAACCAATATCCAGTTTTGTATCTTCCAAATCCTTCATAGCTTCTTTTTCTTTTTCAACTTCTGCCTGGTACAGCCGTGCTTTTAACACTTTCATAGCGGATGCTTTATTTTTATGCTGACTCCGTTCATTTTGACATTGGACTACAATACCCGACGGCAAATGGGTAATTCGAATGGCCGAATCCGTTTTGTTCACATGTTGCCCCCCGGCACCGCTGGCACGATATGTATCAATGCGCAAATCACCCGGGTCAATCTCAATTTCAATTTCTTCATCAGATGATGGATATATAAATACAGACACAAATGACGTATGGCGGCGGCTGTTTGAATCAAATGGTGATATTCGCACCAATCGATGGACACCCGCTTCTGCTTTCAATAAACCGTAGGCATAATCGCCTTTAATCTCCATTGTTAAATTTTTAATTCCAGCTTCATCCCCCGGTTGAAGATCCATAATCTCTTTTTTAAATCCTTTGCGCTCAATCCAACGCGAATACATACGATATAGCATCTCCGCCCAATCCTGGCTTTCCGTACCGCCAGCGCCGGGGTGAATTGTCATAATAACATTTTGTGTATCTTGCTCATCGCCGAGAATCATTTTTAGTTCTAAATCCTCAATCGTAGTGACAAACTTATTGAGTTCTAATTCTACTTCCTTTAAATCCGCTTCCCCTGCTTCTGCAAATTCTAAGAGGACTTCCACATCTCCATGCATCGTATCTAATACTTCCCAAAGAGATATTTCTTTCTCAATAATAGAGATTTTTTTCAAGAGCGCTGACGCTGCCGTATTGTCGTTCCAAAAATCAGGCGAAGCCGATATCTGGCGCATTTTTTCTAAGTCAGCTTGTTTAACGGATAGGTCAAAGATACCTCCGCAATTCTGTGTATTTTTTTTGTGCAGTGGCATATTGGTCTTTTATATCAAATAATTCCATAGATTAAATTAACAAGAAGCCGTTGATAATCTTTAGAATTTTATCGCTAATACAGTCATAACTGCCACGCCTGCAATCAGCATCAATAATTGAATAATGGATTTTTTAACATCTGTATTATGGTGAAGTTCAGGAATCAAATCAGAACCAGCAATATAGAGAAATCCACCAGCTGTAAGCGGCACAAGTGCTTCTGTAAATCCTGAAATATTTTTTCCCATCTGAAGAGCAAATAATGCACCAACTAAAGCTAACGATGCACTGAAAAAATTCACTATTAATGCTTTTTTGACTGAAAGTCCTCCATTAATTAAAATAGAATAATCACTGATTTCTTGGGGGATTTCATGGAAAAGCACGGCGGTCGTAGTTGCAACCCCCAATGGAATACTGGCAGCATAACTGATGGCAATGAGGACACCATCAATAAAATTATGCATGGCGTCACCAAAAATATTCATGGGGACCACCGGGTGGATGTGATCCTCTGTCGTTGGATGATGGCAATGGCGCCACCGAAAGAATTTTTCCATCACAAAAAATGTTGCAAGACCGCCAATCGTCCACAATGATACGTAAAGGGGATTGTCGGCTGTTGCGTAGGCTTCCGGCAAGAGGTGAATCAACGCACCACCAAAAAGACTTCCTGTAGCGAAGCTCACCAAGTAGGTCATGATTCGATCTAGCGTTTTTCCTGACAGTGAAAGTGTGATAACGCCGGCTAAAGAAACAAGACTCACAAGCAAAACGCTGAGGATTGTGTAACTTAAAATTGACATATGTTTTTCTGTCCCCCTTCCACAAACTTAGAGCGACAAATATAATTAATCTCCAGAAGCAATAAACATTCGATCATTTAAATATTTTCTCAGGGCAATATCATCCATACCAATATGAGCAAACCGACCATTTTCAGCCACGGAAATCCGTGCTTTTTCTTCCGAAATCAATACAACAATCGCATCAGTCTCTTCAGAAATGCCCAATGCTGCACGATGACGTGTACCCATTTCCGGATCAATCATGGTACTTTCAGTCAGCGGCAAAATACACGCCGCCGCATCAATAATGTCATTTTGTATAATAACCGCTCCATCATGGAGTGGAGAAGATGGATTAAAAATAGACACGAGTAAAGGAGCGGTTACTTCCGCTTTTAGCTGAGTCCCTTGATCTTTGTAAGATCTAAGACCCGTTTCCCGTTGAATCACGATTAGCCCGCCCCAATGCCGTTCTTGAAGCTGAGTAGCCCCTTCCACAATAGATATAATTGTTCTGGATGTTCCCACACGAAATATCTTTTGGAAAAATCTTGTTTGACCCACATAGATTAAAAGACGCCGTAGTTCCGGTTGGAATAGAATGACAAAGGCCACCACCCACACCGTTTGGAATTGATTGACCAGCCAACTGGATGCGCTGAGACCAAAAGCGTTAAAGAGGAATGAACCCACCATGAGAATAATGAGCCCGGCTAACATTTGTCCGGCACGCGTACCTTTAAAGTAAATATATACTTTGAAAAACAGCCAACTCACCAGAAGCAAGTCAATCACATCAATTAAGGTGACCGTCAGAAAACCGATTTTAAACAGAATCATCTAATTCATTCCCATGATTTTTTCGGTGATGGTGACGGTACGAAGAACGGAGACGACATCATGGACCCGGACAATACGGGCACCATTCATCACACCGGCAGTGATGGACGCCAAGGTGCCTTCCAATCGTTCAGTCACCGGCAGGTTAAGTGCCGTGCCGATAAACGATTTCCGGGAAGGACCAATTAAAACGGGATATCCCATAGCGCAAATTTGCTTCAATTCACGGATCAATTCAAAATTATCTTCCAATCGTTTTCCGAACCCAATTCCCGGGTCGAGTATGATATTTGTATTCGAAATGCCTGCTTTTTTTGCTTTGACTATTTGTGCTGTAAAAAAATCTTTTATCTCTCCCATAAGATCTTCATAATGGGGCTCTTTTTGCATATCCCTCGGCGTTCCTTTGATATGCATCAAAATAACAGGTACATTCTTTTCCGCAACCAATGGAGCTATGCCCTCATCAAAAGTAAGTCCAGAAATATCATTCACCAAATTGGCGCCCGCATTCAATGCCGCGGAGGCCACTTTTGATTTATATGTATCAATGGAAATAACACAATCAGATTGTTTTCGAATCGCCTCAATCACGGGAATCGTCCGGTTCAATTCTTCTTCCAATGATACGGGTTCAGCACCGGGACGAGTAGATTCGCCGCCGATATCAATTATATCCGCACCGTCCTCAATCATTTTTATTGCATGGGTGGCCGCCTGTTCCGGCGTATCAAACTTCCCCCCATCGCTAAAGGAATCCTGCGTTACATTGAGGATACCCATAATCAGGGTATTGGATGGCTTATTTAGCCAGGATTGAAATTGGGTGTTATTCATTAAATATTTGCGAAAAATACAGACGAGAAATTAGGGACGAATTCGATTGATATTTTAAATTTTATACGGTCTTCGCCCCATATATTAAATATAAAATAGACTTTATTGGTTATATTTCAGAAAATGAGTAAACTTTAGATAATTAATCCTGTGGAAACACTATGTCCAATCTGAATCCACTTTCATTTCATAAAGATCTCGGACTCGTCCTTGGTTATGACGATCCAAAGAATCCCACCAAAGAAGTAATTTGGGAAAATATTTCCAAGAAAAAGAAGGAATATATTTTTCCACTCATTTATAGATTAATCTTATCAACTATAATTTGTGGTTTAGCATACAACTCAGGTTTGGATTAGTACTTTTATGCATCCATTCTATTACTTGTAACAGGGGCATTTGTCAGTCTAAAACACAAAAGTGATTTAGAGAAACAATTTGAAATCGCAGATGAAGAAATCGAAGAGCAGTTGACCATTTATGAAGAATGGAATAATGGCTATTAAAAAAGCCTCATCCCGATTAATCGGGACAAGGCTTTCAAGTGTTCAGTAAAGTTTCTAAACCGCGAGTACCCAAGTAAACTAATCCTTGAAGGTTTAGCTAACTTTCTATCCGTAATTTTTATTCCGTTTCAGATTTCTGTTGTTTTTGCTGATTCGGTTTCCGTCGACGCCGTCTTTTCTTCGGTTTTCCCGTCGATCCATTTTTTGACCGTTTAATCTGTTTCCCATCCATCACCGCCTGCACTTCATCACCATTAATCGTTTCGTGTTTCAGCAATGCTTTAGACAGGTTATGGAGTTGTTCAATATTGTCTTTTAGGACGCGTTGTGCGTTACCCTGAGCTTTACGCACTATCCGTACTACTTCTTCATCAATCATCCGCGCCGTCGCTTCCGAATAATCCCGGTGACTTTGAATTTCTCTACCCAAGAATATTTCTTCATTTTTCTTACCAAAAGTCATGGGGCCCAACACATCGCTCATACCCCACTCACAGACCATTTTCCGAGCAATTTTGGTTGCCTGCTCAATATCATTCCCTGCGCCGGTTGTAAGTTCATTAAAGATGAGTTCTTCTGCGGCACGACCTCCCATTAATATAGCCAATCGACCTTCAATATATTCTCGCGTATATCCATGTTTTTCGTCAATGGGAAGCTGCATGGTAACACCCAAAGCCCGTCCTCGGGGAATAATGGTTACCTTATGAACCGGGTCTGCCCCTTCGGTTTTTACTGCCACAAGCGTATGGCCTGCCTCATGATAGGCTGTAGTTTTCTTCTCTTCTTCAGACAAAACAATACTTTTCCGTTGAACACCCATCATGACCTTATCTTTCGCTTCCTCAAAATCGGACATATCCACAGATCGTTTTTTCTTCCTTGCCGCCAATAGGGCTGCTTCATTCACGAGGTTTTCAAGATCCGCACCCACCATGCCCGGTGTTCCTTTTGCAATAGCGTCCAATTTCACATTGCGCTTATTCATTACAATATTTTTCGTATGAACTTTCAGAATACCTAATCGTCCTCTTAAATCAGGAACATCCACAATAATCTGTCGGTCAAATCGTCCCGGACGAAGGAGGGCTGAATCCAGCACATCCGGTCGGTTTGTTGCGGCCATCAAAATTATATCTTCATTGGGCTCAAACCCGTCCATTTCTACCAATAAAGCATTAAGCGTTTGCTCACGTTCGTCGTGCCCACCGCCTAAGCCGGCGCCGCGTTGACGACCCACCGCATCTAATTCATCAATAAAAATAATACAAGGTTGATTCTTCTTCCCTTGCTCAAATAAATCTCTTACACGAGAGGCACCAACCCCCACAAACATTTCAACAAAATCAGCGCCGCTAAGGTTGAAGAAAGCTACATTTGCCTCTCCCGCAACCGCCCGGGCCAACAATGTCTTACCGGCACCGGGAGGGCCCACTAACAGTACGCCTCTGGGAATTTTTGCACCCAGTTTTTGATATCGTTTGGGTCTTTTAAGAAAATCCACGATTTCCATCAATTCTTCCTTCGCCTCCACACACCCAGCCACATGATCAAAAGTAACTTTTGGTTTATCCGAAGTCCAAACTTTTGCACGACTTTTTCCAAAATTAAAAATGGATTTCATTCCTCCGGCGCCGCCCTGCATTTTCCGCATGAGGAAAATCCAAAACGCCAAGATAGCAATCCATGGGAGGAAATTCAAAAAGTATCCGGTCCAATCAACCGATTTCTGTCTGAAAGTATAGTCCACATTATACTTATCCCACTCATTCATAACCTCCCGATCAATAAAGGGGAGTTTTAACCGAAATCGAACGATTTCCTTTGACATGCCTGCTGGATTGATAATCATCTGCTGTTCGGATAATTCACCATGGAAAATTTCATCTACAACCCGGGCTTCCGCAATCAATCCCCCGGTGAGGAAACTTCTATATTCGGAATATTGAATTTCAAATTCATCCGCACCTTTACTGTTAAATAAGTTGGATAAAAAGACAGCCGATATAATAATTAAAACCCAGACAAAACTGGTTTTTCCTGCTCGTTTCCATTGAAACTGTTCTATGTTTTTCCCATCCTTTTTCGATTTCTTGGGCGATTTATTCCGCCCTTGTGGTTTGTTATTCTTCGATCTATTTTGCTTTTTAGAATTCACGTTACTCACTCTCTAATGCTTCTAGGCGATAAATTGCCTTCAAGTTTCTGTATAATTGGTCATAATCCAGACCGTATCCTACAACAAATTCAGGTGGAATTTCAAACCCAACCCAATCAATCTTAAAATCAAGTTTTGCTATATCTGGCTTCATTAATAGGGTTACAATAGCCACTGATTTTGGACCAGCTTCTAACATTCGGTCTTTAATAAATTTTATCGTTAAACCAGAATCAATAATATCTTCCACAATAATCACATGACGATTGGTAATATCTGCAGAAATATCCTTCCGTAGTTTAACGGTTCCTACAGATTCTGTTCCAGTATAACTGGATACCTTTATAAAATCAATTTCACAGTCTATGTCCAATTCCCGAATGAGATCTGCACAAAAAATAAAACTTCCGTTTAATATACCAATCAAAATTGGTGCTTCACCGGCATATTTTTGAGATATGTCTGCAGCAATTTCCTTGACCTTATCTTGAATTTGGTTTTCGGAAAGTGATTCAGTTAATTTTTCTTTATTTACGTCCAAGATACCCCAACTTTTGTTTGCATAGAAAGTTCCAAAAAATTTTGAGTAGAATGGGTAATTTTTGCCTTGTCACTCAACCGTCGACCGCATACCCATATAATTTCTTCATTTGCCATTAAAACAAGTTGTTTTTCCTTGGTAAAGCAATCTACTTTTTCATCCACTAAAAAATCGCTCACTTTTTTATGCCCCGCCATCCCCAAAGGCTGAAATACATCCCCATTCTGCCAAGATCGAATTGATAGTCGTTTCCCATTCAGAATACTTCCATCAATCACTTCATGAAATGGATTTAAATCCATGGATGGTACTTCAATTTTATTGAGTGAAATACTGAAACCATCAAAGCCAAATCGACCCATACTTTTTATGGGCAATTCAATTTTTTTCTGAATTTCATGGTTTAGGATAAAACAGTTTCGGTCTCGTAAAATGGCCCATTGATTATTTAACTTGAAGGTCGAACCGGTCTTGGGTGAATGAAACCACAGGTTTAATGCTTCCCATCGATGCCGCCGCCAAGGAATATCTGTTTCACCAATAATATGTTTCACAAGTCGAGCCAATTGGTTTGTCGATAATTTAATTGCCAATGTATCATAAATCAATTTTTGATGATCCCGAGCCTCAACCTTTTCAGAAAGTTTGGCAACCAAACCATTCATCCGAGCCACGGATTCCGTTGCTTTTTGAGACAAACTATTGAATCGACTTACAATTTGACTCGCCTGAGCTTCCCACGGCTTTACGATTTTATGACGAACATAATTTCGTTTGATTGACACATCCTTATTGGATTCATCCTCTATATATTTCAAACTATGAAAATGGACATACCCCTCAATATCACTTCGGCTAAATTTTATAAGTGGACGGATAATTTGTCCATTCTTTTTTGGAATGCCGCGAAGTCCTTCAACCCCACACCCGTCGTCCATATGCATAAGGATAGTTTCAACATTATCATTGGCATGGTGGGCGGTTAATAGAAAGTCACAATTCTTTTTTAACCGAGTAGACTCAAATGCTTCTTGCCGAATTCGCCGTGCCCACATTTCCATACTATCGCCTTTTTGATATTTTCCCTCTGCTTGGATAACTGTTAATGCCACATTTAGCGTGGAACATAAATCACGAACAAATTTTTCTTCTGCAATTGACGCATTTCGAATACCATGATTCACATGGATAGCACACACTTCAATCTGAGTATTTTCTCTTAATTGTGTTGAAAGGTGAAGAAGGCATACCGAATCCAGCCCACCGGAAACCGCCACTAGTAAACGTGTGTGTTTCCTTTCGGAAAGGTACGGAGCCAAATCCTGATAAAAACCAGTGAATAACAATTGATCCATTATCAAATTATATCCTATTTAAACTGAGAGACTACCTTCGCCGCTGATTTGGCTGAGGACATAATATAAAAATGCACACAGGGGACCTTGGCATCTACCAATGCCTGCACCTGCTCCAAAGCCCATTCAACACCGATATTTACAATATCTTTTTTTGACTGACCGATAACTTTTTCGGATAAAGCCTCCGGAATATCGACATAAAAGTTTTTAGGGATGACACTCAAATGTTTTTCGGTGGATAAAATTTTTATGCCAGGAATAATGGGCACATCAATCCCAGCGGACCGACAATCGTCAACAAATTTAAAAAAAGCAGAATTATCATAAAACATTTGCGTAACGATATAGTCTGCGCCTGCATCCATTTTGGCTTTTAAGTATTTTATATCAGTAGCCATATTGGGTGCTTCAAAATGTTTTTCAGGATATGCACCCACACCGATACAAAAATTTGTCGGAGCAGCATCAATTAATTCTTCAACATATTTTCCGTCATTCATATCTTTAATTTGACTCACCAAATTGGATGCATATCTATGGCGAGTTTTTCCTGGTGAGTCTGGTGCATCTTTGCGAAGTTCATCTCCCCGGACGGCCAATACATTATTAATCCCAAGATAATTCAATTCAATCAGGGCATCTTCTGTTTCTTCCCGAGTAAAACCGCGACAAAGAATATGAGGTACCGTTTCCACATTAAATTTATTTTTAATGGCAGCACTAATACCGATAGTTCCCGGCCGTTTGCGACGAATGAACCGAATCATTTTCCCTTCACCAGCATCTTCATAATACACCTCTGCTGAGCGGCTGGTTAAATCGATAAATGGGGGATCGAATGGGATCAATGCTTCAACCAAATTAAAAACACGATCAATGGATCCACCACGGGTGGGAGGAATTATTTCAAAACTGAAAAGTGTTTTGTTTGCTTTTTCAAGAAATTCTATAACTTTCATAGCTTTTAATTTACCCTGTCTTTTAAGGGATTTAAAAATGGGTTTTCTTTTAATTCATAATGTAAAGTTGTATCCGGGCCATGTCCGGGATGGACAATTCTATCATGGGCAACCGAATTGAATAGATGAACTAAGGATGATTCTAATGTGGCCCAATCTCCCCCGGGTAAATCCGTTCTTCCCACACTTCCCCGAAATAACGTATCTCCAACAAAAAGATGGTTGTCAATTTCAAGACATGTACCCCCCGGTGTATGCCCCGGCGTTGGAACTAAATGAATATTAAATGCATTGATTTTTAGATTTTCTGCATCATTAAACCAAACATCTACTGCGGGTGTCTCTCGAGAGGGCATTCCAAACATTCTGCATGCATCTTCGTATGTATTTAAAATATATTGTTCATTGGGATGAAGATAAAATGGAATATCATATTTATGCTTTAAAGGTTGAACAGCACCAATATGATCTAAATGGGCATGGGTATTCACAATGGCTATGGGGGTTAATTTATTGTCTTCAATCGATTGGATAATCAGATGTTCATCATCACCCGGATCTACAAAAATTGCATCCATCGAATCAGAATACCATACAATATAACTGTTTTCCTGAAACGGACCCGTGACAACCGTTTCAACATTAATGCTCAAATTTCCTCGAAAAACAATTGGTTAAGGCACTGAATTTTATCTTCGTAAGAATGTGGATACAAAAATCGTTCTGCCGCAGATATACTGCTTAAGATTGAATTCCCATCCTGAGGAGTAAAACAGAATCCGTATATTTCATGTTCATTCCGTACATGTAGTGTTTGTTCCACCACAACAGCCTGATTTAAAATTCGACCAAAATGACCATGATCCCGGCCAAAGGAATAAACGGTACTGGTCATATCCTTTGTAGTCATCGCCACGAGATCATTTGCAACAAGGCGATCTTTCACTTCATTTAGTGTTGTGGGCTCTTTTGTTCTTAACATAAACCAGAGGACATGCATGTATTGGCTGTTCACTTTCATTGCGGAAGAAAACATATTTAAATCATATCCCAAGGTTGCAAAAAGTTCATAAGCATCTTTGGCATGGTGAGAACCAAATTGTTCATCGCTATGACTACCCACAACGGGTGCAGGGATAAAACTGCCCGCTTGACTCGTATCATTGGCTCTCCGAACACATACAAAGCGACCTTCCTTAAGATTTTCCGGTCCAGATTCGTTTAACACCAGTGAATTTGTAATACACGAAATATTATGGGTATTACATGACACTATTTGTACAAACTGGTGATCTCCGTTTTTTAGTATAGAATCGTTGATTCCGCGGGCGTATTTAACCCCAAACCCTTCTTCACTCCCCTGGGCCATAAACCCTTTCACTTTGTCAGCAAATTTTTGATAATATTTCTCCTTATTTTTATGGCCAATTCCAGATGGAGTACAATCAATGACAACAGATGCTCGGCTAATGGCTTCTTCTGTTTCCAAGTCCGGATCCATACCTAATTCTTTAAAGCCATCTAACCGATCCTCACTCACAGCTAATCGGGCACCGCGTTTTAATAAATCAATTACTTTTGATCGGTCACCGCGCAGGGGTGTATTTTTATTAAATGTGACTTCATCAATTCCCAGTTTTTCTCGATAATCACATAATAAACCAATCAGCGGTTCACCAATGGTTCCCGTTCCCACAACATGGACAATTTTACGTTCCATCTAAATTTACTCCTTCATTCGAATTTTTATTTTTATTTAACAAGCGGTTCTCTATACGCAATTGGATGATGAACCATCCAAGGATTGTACCAAATACAATCAAATAGACAGCCATGAAATAACCAAAGAAATTATACATTTGCACGGACCCTTGAATTGATACGTATCACATGAATTCTATACTTGAGCATTAGAACATACAAAAGTGTAAAAATACTCAAAGATAATAAAAATGGGATCAAAATTTCCGATGGCTGCTGAGCCATTTCAACTTGCGGATGAGACTGAATCTCCGGTGTCCAAAATTTTACGGATACAAATATAATAGGTACATCAACAAATGCAATTATTCCAACTGCGGCTGCATATCGCTTTACCCGTTCGATATGACCTCCAAATGTTCGCATCATGAAATAACCAATATATATTAAAAACAGGATGAGCGTTGTTGTGAGTCTCGGTTCCCATATCCATGGCTTACCCCAAATGGGTGTTGCCCAAATTGGACCGGTGATTAGCACCAAAGACATAAATACAGTTCCTATTTCTGCTGCTGCAAGACCCACAAGATCCCAATAGTCATCCTTTTTCATAAAAAATAGAATACCGGCCACCATCACAACAAAATAAGACAAAAATCCAACCCAGGCCGATGGTACATGAATATAAAATATTTTCTGTGCCCAATGTTGCTCTGGAACCATGGGCGTGTTCATGATGACATTCCACACATTAAATAACATCATGGCTGCGATTAAAATCAGCCCGGATCTGTTCGTTTTATTATTAAAAAAAGGTTTCATTATTCTTCAGTGATAAAATCGAATAAGGTGTATCCCACAAGCCCAAAAATTACAATAACTGTAAGAATGATTAACAACCAAATTTTCCAGAAGGAATACGGGTCCCCAACCATAATACTCCCGGATATTTTTGTAGCGGCTATAAGAACAGGAGAAACCAAAGGGAATAATAATATTGGTAATAATACTTCACTTAATCTGGCTCGCATCGCAATGCCAGAGACCAAACTGGCAATGGCCATTATTGCACAATTAATCAACAAGGTTGTGCCGATGGCTATCCAAGGCTGTGATGGAAAATCAATCATTAAAAATTTAAAAAATGGGATGAGGATTAATCCTTCCATTATCGTCAGGAAGATAAATCCGCTAATCCATTTTGTGAGAAAAATAAACCCGCGGTCAATCGGAGCACTTATTAACATGGAAAATGCATCAAATTCTTTTTCATAAGAAAAAGTACGATGCACGCCAATCACAGCGACAAACAGTACCATTAGCCAAAACATCCCGGGAGCATAATTGGCGATGATCGTTGGGGAAACGTTAGATGATAATGCAAATGTAAGTATAATAGATAATCCAAAAACTAGCATGGAAAGGGTGACTTCCCGAGATCGAAATTCAACAAACAGTTCTTTTTTAAGTAATGTGAAAAACATAGTGATTATGCGATCAACCCCTTCTTAATCCGAAGAATCCGATCACCCAATTCTTCAGCTCGGGATTGGTTATGTAAAACAATCATCATAGATTTCCCCAATTTCTTCCAACGGTGCAAAGATTTATTCACTAACGCTATGCCCTCAGTATCCAGTCCCGAGAATGGTTCGTCAATTAATAATAAATTCCAAGAGGCCAGTGATGCATATGCTAATTTTAACCGCTGAAGCATTCCCTGGGAATAAATAGAAATTGGATCATTTGATTGGTTTGTGAGGCCATAATAATTTAACTGATCTTGAATCCTGGAAATTTCAACGGGCGTTCCCCGAAGTCTCAATGCCAATTGTAAATTTTCTATGGCCGACAATATCGTGTACATAGCGGAGGCATGACCAACATATAGTAATTTTTGGCGAACCAATGGACTCCCATTCAATAAATCATTATTTTGAAATAATATTTCTCCCTTATCGCAAGCCATGATTCGTGCTATAATTCGCAATAACGTTGATTTCCCTGCGCCATTTTTACCCATTATTATAACTGTTTCACCTACTTCCACATGAAACGTAATATTATTTAAAACAGTACGATGGTCAAAGGATTTTGATATATTTGAAACAGACAGCACGATAAACGTATTATAATGATTTCAATGCGGCAATTACTTCCGAAACTTCCTTTTTTAAAGTTGCACGACCGGAAATAAAATCATTTTCATTAATATTGCCAATGTCATATTCCATTTCCAACTCCTTAATTTGACGATAAATCAACAGTTTTTTCCGTTTTAATTCTGCCACATCTAATTGAATATGTATTTTTTCGATCCGTGGTAAAAATAAGGGCTGAAGAGCAAAGATAACCGGTAGAATAAACAAAATTAATATCAAGCCGTAATCTCTGATAAAATCAATCATTAATCTTTCCTAGGCCATAAGGCCACCATAGTACCAAAGACCAGAATAAATCCCCCAACCCATACCCATCGGACCAAGGGGTTCACCATAATTTTAATAAAGGCCACACCATTTTCACTATCTACGCCAGAAAAAATAGAATAAATATCCTGATTCATGGTCGTATAAATATCCAATTCACTATGGGGTTGACGACGATTCGGATCAGGATTATTATGAAAATATATCCGCTTTTCTGGGTGGAGATTTGTGACAAATTTCCCTTCCTTATTAGTCACCCGGAGGTCCGAAATCCAGGCATAATGATTCGCACGTTCCGCTTCTGACAATTGAATCAACTCGAAGGTATATCCAGCCACATGATCGGTTTCCCCCACCGTTAAACTGAATTCTTTTTCATCATCAAAGGCTTGCCCAGTGAATCCCACAAACATAAAAACAATGCCTATATGAACCACATATCCTCCATATCGAGAACGGTTTTTGCTCACCATCCTTATCAGAGCTTTAATAATGGATTCATCAAATTTTTTCCTCCGGGCATAGATACCCCGGGCAAATTCTGTTCCAATTGTCGCCGTTACAAATGCACCCAAACTGAATGAAATAACAACATAACCCCTAAATCCTACGAAGAGTAGAATGGTTGCTGTACTTAATCCAGTAAGGATGGGAAAAGTAAAATTACGGATCAGGCTTTTCCTACCTGTTTTTCGCCATGCTAACAATGGGCCAATCCCGGTTAATGCCAATAAAATCAGACCAATTGGAATATTCATTTGATTGAAAAAAGGCGGTCCAACCGTAATTTTAGTCCCCCGGACTGCTTCGGAAATCACTGGGAAAAGGGTTCCCCAAAAAACGGAAAAACACAATACAACAAATACCATATTATTAAACAAAAATCCGCTTTCTCTGGAAGTAAATGATTCCATTTTTCTGGGAGACTTCAATTCATTTCTTCTGAAATACATCATGCCAAATGAAACGACTATAATTAAAAATACAAATGTCAAAAAGATAGGTCCCAGGGAAGAAGCTGTAAATGAATGGACAGAACTCATCACACCCGATCTCGTGAGGAAAGTACCGAAAATACAGAGTGTAAATGTCATGATAATTAAAGACATATTCCATAAGCGAAGCATGTCCTTTTTCTCCTGAATAATAATGGAATGGATAAATGCAGTTGCAGTTAGCCAAGGCATAAAACTGGCATTTTCCACCGGATCCCAGGCCCAATATCCTCCCCAGCCTAATTCACGGTAGGCCCACCATCCGCCCAGAATAATTCCCATACTTAAAAACAACCAGGCGACCAGAGCCCATCGGCGAATACTCTGTATCCATAGCGGACTCGTATCCCCATTAATCAAAGCTGAAATCGCAAATCCAAATGGAACAGAAAATCCAACAAATCCCAAATAAAGCATGGGCGGATGAATCACCATGGTCACATTTTGCAACAGTGGATTCAGACCATTTCCATTGGTAACGATAAAATCTGCATCGGTTGGTTTAAACGGATTTGTCACATAATTGGTCAGTATAAGAAAAAATATCTGCACAATCACCAGTGTAATGATTACCCAGGGCATAAGTGAATTATGTTTTCGCTGATTTTGCAGAATAACAATCGTGGTATAAATAGATAAAATAAATAACCAGAATAAAAGAGAACCGGATTGCCCTGCCCACAATGCAGATATTTTATATATGAACGGTGTTTCCAGACTTGTATATCTGGCCACATAATCTATATCAAAATTGCTCTGGATTAATTGAAATGCAAGAATGAACGTTGCCAGAAAAATAAAAAAAGATATACCCAACGCTAATCGTTGACCGGTTAAAAAAAGCCGCTGATCTCCATTTCTTGTATGGAGGAATAGGGTAATCACTGCGAGGATACTGAACCCAAATGCCAGATTCAGCGCCACACCGCCGGCAATAGGCGTCATGAGTCTATTTCATTTAAATTATAACTGGATTCATTACGCAAATCACCTTCGTAACGGGAAGCACATTTGGTCTGTAATTCATCGGCATAAAAGACACCATTCAAATATTGTCCAGTGACGATCACTTCTACACCATCTTTAAATAGATCCGGACGGGTGCGTCCGTATTTTACATCCAATTCCGTATTCCCTTCTTTTAGGACAAATGTACAATCAAGGTAATTGGTCTTAGAAATAGCAATCGAACCATCTTTCACTAAACCGCCTAATTTCGTTCGGCGGTTAATATTATCATTGATGAGTTCATCCACAGACACAAAAGTGGTCATTGCTTTTTCATCTGCCGGATTCATTGATACCCAGCTTATCCAAAAAATGACCATACCGATTATTCCAGTGATCATGAGAAAAAATTTCTTATTACTATTCATTATACTCTCCTAAAATACGGCAGCTTCCTGCCATTCTCCAAATTCTGCTTTCATTGCCACAATAATCTCCCCCATTGTCACAAACGATTTCGCTGCTGCTATAATAGGCGGCATAATATTATACCCATTAATGCAGGCATCCTGAATTTGGCTCAGGGCCAATTGTACTGCATTTTCATCCCGTTCATTTCGGAGCTGCGCCAATGCATTTACCTGGCGGTTTTCAGCTTCATCACCAATTTCTAATAATGGAATTTCAATTTCTTCATCTTGTTTTATAAAAGCATTCACACCTACATGTATAAGTTGTTTATCATCAATTTTTTGTTGATAATCAGAAGCCGCTCGGGCAATTTCCATCTGAAAATACCCTTTTTCAATCGCCGGTATTACTCCACCTAAATTCTCAATTTCATCAAAATATTTTTCCGCTCGGGTTTCCATCTGATCCGTTAATGATTCTACATACCAGGAACCTCCCAAGGGATCGGCCACATTTGCTACTCCCGTTTCAAAAGCGATCAATTGTTGGGTCCGGAGTGCTATCTCGGCAGATTTTTCTGTGGGCAAAGCCAATGTTTCATCCATTGAATTTGTATGGAGAGACTGTGTACCGCCCAGTACTGCCGCCAACCCTTGGAATCCCGTTCTTGCAATATTATTTTCCGGTTGCTGTGCTGTTAAAGAGCATCCGGCAGTTTGGGTATGAAAACGCAATTTCCATGATCGAGAATCTTTCGCATTATATGTATTTTTCATTCGTTTGGCCCAAATTCGTCTGGCAGCGCGATACTTTGCGATTTCTTCAAAGAAATCTAAATGTGAATTAAAAAAGAAGGACAGACGTGGGGCGAATGCATCCACATCTAACCCAGCCGCCATGGCATATTCCACATAGGTAAACCCATTTGCCAGGGTAAAAGCCAATTCCTGAGCCGCTGTGGATCCTGCTTCCCGGATATGGTAGCCGGAAATAGAAATCGTATTGAATTTTGGCATATATTCTGTGCAAAATGCCATCATATCTGTTATGACTCTCATGGAGGGTTCTGGTGGAAATATCCATTCTTTTTGGGCTATAAACTCTTTTAAAATATCATTTTGAAGTGTCCCGCGGAGATTGGCTAAAGCCACACCCTGGTTTTCAGCAACAGCGATATAAAAAGCCAGCAAAATGACAGCAGGACCATTGATCGTTTGAGATACAGAAATATCTCCCAGATTGATTCCTTCAAAAAGCTGCTCCATATCCTTGATGGTGGCAACATTGACACCGCATTTACCCACTTCCCCTTTCGCCCAAGTATGATCCGGATCATACCCCATGAGGGTGGGCATATCGTAGGCCACAGATAAACCGGTTTGGCCTTTACCTAATAAGGAATGATATCGCGCGTTGGTTTCTTTAGGTGTCCCAAATCCGGAGAATTGTCGTTTTGTCCACAACTTTCCCCGATACATATTCGCATGGACACCACGGGTAAAAGGGAATTGACCCGGGAATCCCAATTTTTCAATGTAATCTTCATGGGGATTTACGGGATAATATAGTGGATCTACCGTCTCTCCACTTAAGGTATCAAAGCTATAATCTCTATCGGAAGAAGATTGTATATCTTTTTCCCATTTTTCTTTCATTTGATTAAATAATTCTAATTGCGATAACATTGTGATTTTATAGCGATAGTGACGTAGTAAATTTACCGTGTTCTACGAATTTCTAATACCTTATTCACTCCTTCAAAAACCATCCAAATAATGAGTCCCATTAATAAAATGGTTAGTCCAAATAAAATACCATTATATCCATAAAAATTAATGGCATTAGATACCAACACAGTAAATGTAACCACCATAATAAAAACCATGGGAATTAATAAAGGTAGAATTGGTTTTTTCTTTTGCCAATAGTAAAGCGTAAGTACCATTAGTGTCAGCGCAGCTAACATTTGATTACTCGCGCCAAAAAGTGGCCACAATACCCATCCGGCCTGACGTGTTGCGCCAGATCCCGGGTCTGAAATATTCCAAAATGCCAACAAGATGGCGGGCACAATGGCAATTACTGTGGCAACATATCGATTGGTTAACAGTTTAATCTTCATTGCTAAACCAAATTCTTTTAGAATAAATCGTTGAATTCGGGTAGCCGTGTCTAGGGTTGTGGCAGCAAAAGAAATAACCAGGACAGCCATAAGTGTATTTGCCATTGATGCTGGTATCCCAAGGGACTGAATTAAGGCACCGCCACCTAAAACAAAAGCCGCAGCTTTGTTTTCACTAGCATGGGCCCATGAATCATAATAAACTTCCCAATTATTAAGACCTGATACTGCAACAGAATAATTGGGTATATCAGACTGCGCTACCAAAGATATACCGGCCACGGCAGCAACAGTTGTAGCCAGCGCCAGGGTACCTTCTCCAATCATGCCACCGTAACCCACCATTCTGGCATCGGATAAATGTTCTAACTGTTTGGAGGAAGTACCAGAAGCAACCAAACCATGAAATCCGCTGATGGCACCACAGGCTACTGTGACAAAAAGGAGTGGAAATAAAGAAGGAACGCCTGGTTCTGAAAAGGATCGTAAAGCCGGCGCGTCTACAATGGGTTGTGCAACAAATATGCCAAGGAATAATAATCCCAGTCCAACAATTAACTGATGACTATTGATATAATCCCTCGGTTGAAGGAGTGTCCAAACGGGTAAAAGGCTGGCGATCGCAGAATAAATAAATAGTAAAATGATCCAAAGATTTTTCGCATCCTGTGCCGGCATGACTTCAGTAAAGTCCACAGGTGCTTTTGTGCCCACCCAAACAAAAAAGTATAGCAATGCCAAAGCGATCAAAGATGGAATCAAAATATCCATTTTCTTTTTATAAATCAGATAACCCATAATTATTGCAATAATAATTTCAATATTAATCGGAATGACTGAAGAAGGAATCCCGACAAATAAATCTGCGACAGCCATGGCGAAAACAGCCAGCACAAGCCATACAAGAAGGATGATAAAAATCAAAAACATAAGACGGGCGCGTTTGCTAATTGTAGTGGAGGCAATATCTGCAATACTTTTTCCTTTTTCTTTTACACTCATCACCAATGCACCGAAATCATGAACGGCACCCATGAGGATCGTCCCAAACAAAATCCATACTAATGCGGGAAGCCATCCCCAATAAGCGGCCACACAGGGTCCAATAATAGGCGCTGCACCTGCCACAGATGTGAAATGGTGGCCAAATAAAATATGTTTCTTTGTTGGAACAAAATCAATACCGTCTTCAAACTCTTTTGACGGCATTAGGTGGTTCTCTTCGTTAATATCAAAAATACGGCGGCCCACAAACTTGGAATAAAACCGGTATCCAATAAAAAGAATTGTGAAACCCAATAGGACTAATACAATTGAACTCATTTGATTATTCTTTTATTTCGAAAGGATTTTTGACTGTATGAACTGCTTCAATGATACCCGCCTCACACACACCCAACTTTTTTAGCAATAAATCTCTGGGGCCATGTTCCACAAATTCGTTAGGCAAACCAATATTTTGCACTTCCCCCTTGTACCCTTTCACCGCTAACCATGCGGCAACACCTTCGCCAAATCCTCCTGTAATAATCCCCTCTTCTAGTGTGATGACTTGATTAAAACGGCCAATAATCGATCTCAAATAAGCTTCATCCATTGGTTTGACAAAACGGCAATTCACCACTTCGCAACTAATTCCAGATTGAGATAATTTTACTGAAGCTTCCATGGCATCAAACACTTGGGGGCCAACAGCCAATAATGCCACGTCTGTTCCGGTTTTCATTATTTCCCAACTTCCTATGGGGAGTAGTTCAGCCTGACCATGAGGATCAAATCGGAGTGATGATGATTTGGGGTATCGAATAGCGAAAGGGCCCCCTTGATAATCCAAGGCTGTATATAAAAGATGGCGTAATTCATTTCCATCTTTGGGTGATGCGAGTACTAAATCCTGAATACATTTCAAATAAGCGATATCCAATGTACCATGGTGGGTGGGACCGTCTTCACCAGCAATACCGGATCGATCCAAACAAAAAACCACGGGTAAATGCTGAATCGCCACATCATGTATAATATGATCATAGGCACGCTGTAAAAAGGTTGAATAAATCGCCACGATGGGTCGTACACCTTCCGTGGCTAAACCGGCTGCAAATGTAACGGCGTGACCTTCCGCAATTCCCACATCATAAAATCGTTTTGGGAATTCTTTTGCAAATGGCGCCAATCCGGTTCCTTCACGCATTGCTGCGGTAATACAAACCATATCTTTTCGGTTGCGAGCGATTTCACAAACAAGTAATCCAAATACATCTTGAAATATTGGTACATTTTTTGTTGTGGATACTTTTCCATTTGATGAACCATTGGGTTTAACGCCATGATATTTTATGGGATCATTCTCAGCCACTTCCATCCCCTTTCCCTTTTTGGTCAGGATATGAAGCAATGCAGGTGTTTTTAAATTTTTTATCCGTTCAAGTGTGGGTACCAACTCATCAATATTATAGCCATCGATTGGTCCAAAATAACGAAATCCCAATTCTTCAAATAACATCCCAGGTACCAATAGAGATTTAAGACTTTCTTCAATTCGATGGAGCATGGACCGAGCGGTCCTTTTTCCAAAAGGTAATTTCCCCGATATATTCCAAATCTCATCCCGAATTCTATTGTAAATCGGATTGGTTACAATCTTAGTCAGGTAGGTATTAATCGCACCCACATTCGGGCTTATTGACATTTTATTATCATTGAGAACCACCAGCATGGGTGTCCTTAAATGTCCTCCATTATTTAAGGCTTCAAATGCGAGTCCACCCGTCATTGCACCATCTCCAATAATCGACACTACTTTAAACTTTTTTCCCGTATGTTTTTGGGATTCTGCAATTCCCACGCCAGCAGAAATGGATGTAGATGCGTGTCCGGCACCAAACACATCATATTCACTTTCACTCCGTTTAAGAAACCCACTCAAACCACCATATTGGCGAATGGTTGGGAATGCATCAAATCGGCCAGTGAGTAATTTGTGAGCGTAAGCCTGGTGGCCCACATCCCAAATAATCTTGTCCGTTGGTGTATTGAAGACTTTATGGAGAGCCACGGTTAATTCTACGACACCTAATGTAGAGGCTAAATGGCCTCCAATCTCACTCACCACATCAATGGTATGGAATCGAATTTCATCGGCCAATTGCTGGAGTTCTTTCGGAGAAAATTCCCGTATATCAGCGGGAGATTTTATATTTGGGAGAAGCTTAAGCTGCATGATGCTGTGGCGTTGGTTTATCCATTAATTGCTTTTTAAAAATAAATTCATGAAATAATGTCACATTATCCAATTCCGGATGAAAAGATAATCCCAAGTGATGGTCTTGCTTCACTGCTACAGGATTCCCTTGATATTTACTAATCACTTCCACACCTGCGGCTATCTTAGTGATTTTTGGTGCGCGAATAAATGTGGATGTTATTTGGGTTGCGCAACCATTTAATTGTACAGGCAATTGATCTGTAAATGAATGTACTTGCCTGCCATAGGCATTTCGATCTACTTCAATATCCAAAATACCCAATGGTTCCACCCTAGAACCAGGTACAGATGATGCCATCATTATTAACCCGGCACAAGTTCCGAGGATAGGATAGTTTTTGGCAAAATTCCGGATAGGTTCATAAAACCCATTTCTTCCCATGAGATCCGTCATTGTGGTGGATTCACCGCCAGGAATGACCAATCCTTGAATCATATTCAGTTCACGGGAATAACGAATTTCCATATTTTGGATTTTTAACAAATCCAAAATATGTATGTGCTTTTCATAATCCCCCTGAAGTGCCAGAACACCAATCATTTTTTACAACCAGTCTGGATCCTTACCAACCTCTTTCCTGGAGGCGTTCACCTTCTGGGATTTCTGACATATCCAATCCTTTCATAGCGGACTGAAGACCACTTGAAATTTCCACCAGTTTCGCAGAATCTTTATAGTAAGTCACAGCATCCACGATTGCTTTTGCCCTTGGGGCTGGGTCATCGCTCATAAATATTCCTGAACCGACAAATACGGTTTCAGCACCCAATTGCATCATGAGGGACGCATCGGCAGGTGTGGCAATGCCACCAGCTGCAAAATTGGGTACGGGAAGTTTGCCTAATTTTGCCACTTGCTGGACAAGGGCAAAGGGTGCCCCCATCTCTTTGGCAGCAGCCATGAGTTCATCCTGACCCATTACCGTTAATTTTTTCATATCACTTTGAACCTGACGCATATGTCGAACAGCTTCTACAATATTTCCGCTGCCTGCTTCCCCTTTTGTTCGAATTAAGGCAGCTCCTTCTCCAATTCGTCTGAGTGCTTCGCCCAAGTTCCGGCATCCGCATACGAAGGGTACTTTATAATCATGTTTCCAAATATGATTATGTTCATCCGCCGGGGTTAGGACTTCACTTTCATCCACAAAATCGACTTCCATGGCTTCCAAGATTTGTGCTTCTGCGAAATGCCCGATTCGCACTTTGGCCATTACAGGAAGTGACACAACCGATTGAATCGCTCTAATCATTTCTGGGTTACTGGCGCGGGCGATTCCCCCTTCTTCCCGTATCAATGCTGGGATTCTTTCCAAAGCCATGACAGCCACAGCACCGGCATCTTCTGCAATTTTGGCTTGATCAGCATTCATCACATCCATGATAACGCCACCCTTTAACATTTCAGCCAAACCAACTTTTATTTCAAATGAGCCTTTTTCAGCCATAAATAATCTCCTCAGAAACTTGTCCGATTTCTTTAATTTTTGTTAATACTTCATCAATAATTTTATCCGGTGTACTGGCACCGGCGGATACACCCACCGTTTCTGCATCTTTGAACCATACGGCATCAATTTCATCTGCACATGTCACTTGGAATGAATTGACATTTCTTTCTTTTGCTAATGCTGTAAGCCGTTTTGAATTTGCACTGGTAAACGACCCAATCACAATCATTACATCGCATTGATTTGCTAATTCTTTAATCTGGCTTTGGTTCCTTTTTGTGGGATAACAAATGGTATTCACGAAACGTAAATCAAATACTTTAGTCATGATAATGTTAATGATTTCCTGCACATTTTCTATTGTCTGGGTCGATTGGCTCACCACGCCCGCCCGTTTGGTCTTTCGAAGTGTCTGGGCTTCCTCCGGTGAAGATACAATGATTGCATCCTTGACCTGACTGGCTATCCCCACAACCTCGTCATGACCATGGTCACCGATAATGATAATCCTGCGACCTTCTGATTCGAGTTTTTTAACCTCCACGTGGATTTCTAAAACAAGAGGGCAAGTTGCATCTACAATATTGATTTGTTTAGCATAGGCATCATCCCATGTTTCAACTGGGGTACCGTGGGCACGGAAAAGTATGGGTTTATTTTCAGGAACATCATCCAAGGAGTTGATCACTTTTGCACCGGCAGAATCTAAATCTTGCACCACATTCTCATTATGAACTATATGACCAAGCATATATACATCCCCATTTTGTTCTGCTGTATCGTAAGCCAAATTGACTGCATCCCTCACACCAAAACAATATCCTGCATCTTTCGCCAAAAGGATTTTCATTCTATCTTCCCATTTTGTTCTGCCAATGATGCATTGGTAGTAGCCAATACTTTTGATAAAACTTCAGTCAAGGAGCCCTTTGCTAAAGCACCGGCAGCTAATTTATGACCTCCTCCTCCTAAAGATTTGGCAATTCCATTGATGATATACTTCCCCTTTGACCGAAAATTAACCCGACAGGAATTATTATCTTTCTCCACAATCATGACTGCCACTTCTACCCCACGGATTTTCCGAATAAAATCTGTAAATCCATCCACATCCGCTTGGGTGGCTTTTGCTTTATCCATCATGGATTGGTCAATCGTAAACCAGGCCAATTCGCCTGTGTCGTTATATTCAATTTTGTTTAGAATAAGGCCCAATAGTGCGACCCGGCCTTTTGAACTGTTTTCATAAACAGATTGATAAATCTGGGATGTATTCACCCCAGCTGAAATACATTCAATAGCAATTTGGTGACACTTTTGATTCGTATTGCTGTAACTGAACGAACCGGTATCCGTCATAACACCTGTATAAATTCCGACCGCTATTTCTTTCGTCAAGGGGACGTTCCCTGCCTTCATAAAATCATAAACCATTTCTCCCGTAGCAGCCGCATCTATATTAATAAAATTATCTGCGAAACGCCCATCGCTCAAATCCGGGTGATGATCAATATTCACCACATGGATTTTATTGGACTCTAACTGCTCGCCAATTTTTCTGGTACGGCGGTAATCACCCACATCAAAGATTAAGGCTAATTCTACCTTGGAAATCCAATTATCATGAACCTCGGAATTATAGGTTTCAATGACTTGATCTAAATTTAAAAATTCATACTCAAGGGGGAGTTGAGAAATCTGGATTAAACGACAATCTTTCCCTTGGCTTTTTAGGTGATGATACATAGCATATGCACTACCAAGTCCATCCCCATCAGGGTTTTCATGGGTGGACAATAATATTCTTTTCACCCCGTCAATTGTTTTATGTAATGATTTCCAGTCTAACATGATATTTAACAGACCGAGAATTTAGGTATATTATTTAGATTTTATCTAATAATCGCAGAAGAACTGGATATTATTTATCTCGATCCCAAAGGGTCTCATTTTTCCCCTTATTTTGGGTTATATACCGCGCCAAAACAAAAAAGTAATCACTGAGTCGGTTGAGATAAACCAGCCAGTTTCTCACATCCACTCCTGTATTAAGGAGCGATACGCAGGAACGCTCAGCGCGTCTGCATACGACCCGAGCAACATGAATACGAGCAGAAAATTCGTCCCCACCCGGTAGAATAAATTCTTTTAATGGGGGTAATGTTTCATTTATTTTTTCTAAGGATGCTTCTAAAAATACAATTCGATCTTCACTCAATAATTCCATTTCCGATCCAGGCATGGATGCTTCTCCGCCCATATTGAATAAATCCTGCTGAATGGATTGTAATTTCTGAAACAAATTCTTTTCTTTACACGCATTAATCGCTAACCCAAGGAATGAATTCAATTCATCAATATCACCGAGGAAATCCATATTCGGGTGATCTTTGGAAATTCGTTTTCCATCTCCAAGGCCCGTCTCACCCTTATCGCCAGTTTTGGTCGTGACTTTTGAAATCCGCATTGCTTAGAAAAAGAGAATACTCACTACAATAAATAGTGGAATTAATATGGGTAATGACCATTTAAACAGGTAGCCGAAAAAGGATGGCATCTCAATACCTGAAGATTCGGAAATAGATTTTACCATAAAGTTGGGTGCATTCCCGATATAGGTACTAGCCCCCATAAAAACAGCGCCGGCAGATATGGCCAACAGTGTTTGAGATAAGTCCCCCATGAGCACAGATGCATCACCTCCAGCTGTATTGAAGAACACAAGATAAGTTGGCGCATTGTCCAAAAAGCTGGATAGAATTCCTGTAGCCCAGAAATACATATAATTAATAGGGCCTGCCTCGTTAGATACTGAGGTAATAACGGAAGACAAGGCACCTGAAGTCCCAGCTTTTAAAATGGCGATGGCGGGAATAATGGTAATAAAAATGCCGGCAAACAGTTTGGCTACCTCTACAATGGGGAACCAGGTATATTCGTTGGCCTCACGAATCTCCATGGATGTGATTTTCCAACTGGCCATTGTGAGGAGTATGAGTAAAACGTCTCTCGCGATATTTTGGAGCTCTACCTCTACATGATATACGCTAAAACTAATATGTGGATGCCAAAACCCACTCAGTAACACCGAACCAATTACACCCACTAATAGCAACAAATTAATGGATCCTTTTATACCCAGTTTTTCATCTGTTTCGGGTACTGGATGGTTTTCTTCCCTGTTATAAAGGAATGTATCCAAACCGAAAAAGATGGTTAACAAACTAACAGCCATGAAGAGCATGGGTAAAAACATCGCAGATGTGGTCCAGAAGAAGTCCACACCTTTTAAGAAACCTAGAAATAATGGCGGGTCGCCTAAAGGCGTCAAGGATCCGCCTATATTGGCCACGAGAAAAATAAAAAATACAATCACATGCACTTTACTTTTCCGATCCTTATTGGCGCGGATAAGGGGCCGAATCAAGAGCATGGCGGCACCGGTAGTTCCCATCCAACTGGCCAATACGGTTCCCAATAAAATGACGCCTGTATTGACAATCGGTTTTCCCACTAGTGTACCGGTAAGCTGCACACCACCTGATATAGTGAATAATGACAATAAAAGAATAATGAATGGTATATACTCTAAAAGTCCAACATGGAGTAATTCATAGGTCGTAATTGATAATCCCTCAACTATTAAAAATGGAAAAATAAGAAGTGAGGCCCAAAAAGCGGAAACTTTTCCAAAATGATGGTGCCAGAAATGGGGAGCCACCAAAGGAAACCCTGCTATTGACAGTAATATTCCTGCAAATGGAATCACCCATAAGATAGAAAGATCCGCCCCATTCAAATGGGGGGCAGCACCATGAACGCCGCCAGAAGCAAAAGCAAAACCAGTGGCCATAAACAAAGTGAGAATTGTTTTTTGTATTATATTTTTCAATTTGATTAATTATATCAGTAGTTCAACAAGCATGGAAATTAAACGGTTCAGAATTTTCATCCTAATTATTGATTTAATCCCCCAATTCAATTTTCTCCTTAAATTCCCTCATGCAATTTTTTCTCGCAATCCTTGTTATCGGTATTGCCATTCTCGGTATGTCTATTGGCGTTATTTTTAACCGAAAGCCTTTGCAGGGCTCTTGCGGCGGTGTAGCCATTGATTGTGTTTGTCTGCGTGGGGGCATCTGTGATGATCCATCCCAAAAACCGGAGGTTCAGTCATGAATGAGCACACCAAATATGAAAAAGTCCGGCGGCGGATGAAAAATAAAATCAGGAGGTAAAGTTTGCCGCTTCAGCTGTGATTTCCAAAAGGAAACCCGGTATAATTCCGAGTATGATCATCATTGCCGCCATTATCCATATTAAGCCGATTACAATTATATTAAAAGACGATATCAAAGCATTTTCTTCCTCTTTCATATACATATTGATCACCAATCGAAGATAATAATAGACTGAAATCAATGTATTTAGAACGGCAATTACCACAAGCCATATATAGCCTTCCGCAATCGCCGCAGAAAAAAGACCATACTTGGCCACAAACCCGGCTGTTGGCGGAAATCCGGCCAAGGATATCATAAATATAGTCATAGCAGCAGCCAGCCAGGGATACCGTAGCCCTAATCCACGGTAATCCTTGAACTTTAATCCATTTTCTTCTCCCTCCACCGCTGAAACAATTGCGAAAGAACCCAGATTGATCACTGAGTAGGTAACCAGGTAAAAAAGAACTGCTGAAATACTGCTTACATTGAGTACTAATATTCCCATGACCAAAAATCCAGCATGGGAAATACTGGAAAAAGCCAGCATCCGCTTCACATTGGATTGAACCAGTGCGGTTACGTTCCCCACGGTCATGGTTAAAACAGCTAAAAGCCAAAAAATGTCCTGCCATTGATAATGCATATCCGCCAGCGGATTATTGAACAAAATTAACAATGCCCCAAAACCAGCAGCTTTGGGTGCCGTACATAGAAATCCGGTTACTGTAGTGGGTGCTCCCTGATATACATCAGGAGACCACATATGGAAAGGTACCAACGCAACCTTGAATGCAAAACCAATAAGCAATAATCCGATACCCAGTACCAAATAGATTTTAGATAGGATATTATCATTTGCGATCGCCAAAAGAATTCCATCATAGTTTGTTGTACCGGTTGCCCCATAGGTAAATGCTGCACCAAATAGAAAAAATCCAGTGGCAAAAGCGCCAAGTAACAAATACTTTAAACCCGATTCATTACTGAGATTATCATGGCGCAGGAATCCAACCAATACGTAAAGTGAGATTGAAAGGAGTTCTAACCCAAGAAAAACGATTACCAAGTCATTGGCACGGGTCATCAACATCATCCCAATAACAGCAAAGAGAATGAGGACGGGGTATTCTCCCCGGGATTTACTCCCTCTTTTTTCCAAATATCCTTGTGAGAAAATCAATGTAATGAGCCCGATAGAAATATAGAGCATATCAAAAAATAACGAAATTTGATTGAGCTTCAGCATTCCTCCGAAAAGAATCTGATTATTACCGCTGGTAATAAAAGCGGCTGCGGCCGACAAAAGTAACCCGAGCACTGCAACCGATAAAATAATCCAGGGGCGCGAAACACGGGCCATTTCCAGCGTTAAAACGGATAATGCAGTAACAGTCAGAATTGTCTCAGGTACAATTCCGATTAAATCAGCCGTTGTAAAGAATTGACTTAAATCCATTAAATCGACTGGGGAGGATTAACCATAATGTAGATCTTGAAAAAAAATATTTTTAAGCAGTCTATACCCATTTAAACAATGCCTTTATGTACTGAGCGATTGATTCGACAGATTCTTTAAAAAGAACACTTTCAGGATGCAAAGCGTTATGAAGTTGTTCAAGCAGGTGTTCGACTGAAACGTGCATATAACTCAAAAGTAAATCCGGTTGAACGCCGATTAATAATACAAGTAAAACAAGGGGTACAAGTGTTGCAGTTTCTCTCCAATCCAGATCAAAAATTTCGGATTGTGATCCGGAGTTTATTTCATTAAGTACAACCCGGTAATACAACCAAACCATGTAGGTCACGCCCAGAATAACACCAAGAATCGAAAAAACCGCAATGATCATATTGGCCTTGAATGCACCACTAATGATTAGGAATTCTCCAATAAAAGCATTCATACCCGGAAGACCTATCGCCGCAAGTGTAAATATCGTAAAAAACACTGTAAACACTGGAGCAGTTTTTGAAAGTCCACCATAGTCTTCTATCATCCTTGAATGTGTTCTTTCATAAAGCATCCCGATGCAGAGAAAAAGGGCGCCTGTTATAATACCATGATTTATCATTTGGAGGATTCCACCTTCGATACCATTCTGGTTTAAGGTGAAAAGACCAAGCGTCACAAAACCCATATGACTTACACTGGAGTAGGCAATCAGTTTTTTCATATCCTTCTGCATCAAAGTGACATAGGCACCGTAAATAATCGCAGTAACCGATAAAATTAGCAGTGGAATAAAAAGTACCTTCACTGCATAGGGAAACATGGGAAAGGAAAACCTTAAAAAACCATACGCGCCCATTTTCAGCAGCACTCCTGCAAGTATAACGCTTCCGGCTGTAGGCGCTTCTGTATGGGCATCGGGCAGCCAAGTATGAATTGGGAACATGGGCATTTTGACTGCGAATGCTGCAAAAAAGGCCAGGAACAGCCATAATTGAAGTTTTGCGGGATAAATAACTCTGGACAATTCCAATAAATCAAATGTCCTACCGCCAGCGTGGTAAAGGACAATTATTCCCACCAGCATAATCACGCTTCCAGCCAGCATAAATAAGACAAATTTAACTGCTGCATATATTCTGTTCTGACCGCCCCAAATACCTATCAGAAGAAACATGGGTATGAGTGTGAGTTCCCAGAAAAGGTAGAAAAGAAAAATATTCAGTGAGACAAAAATCCCAATCATTGCTGTTTCCATTATCAAAAGTGATATATAAAACGCCTTTATTTTTGTTTGTATTGCCTTCCAGGAAACTGTTACACACAGAATACTTAAAACGGCTACAAGAATTATAAATAAAACACTGATACCATCCACACCGACTTTGTAGTCAATATTCCATGCAGGTATCCATGAATGGATTTCTACAAACTGCATTTTGAAAGTCGTTTTATCAAAATGCTTGTAAATAGGCAATGAAACAATCAATGTAGCAACTGTCGTCCCAAGTGCAAGCCATCTAATAAGTGAATCTCTTCTCATGAAAATTATAATGAGGGCCCCTGCCAGCGGTAGGAATGCGCATACCGTCAGTACAGGATAATCAAGATTATTAATGATAATTCCTTCCATCTCTCAACTATTTATGAAAGCACCATCACAAATATAACCAAGGCTATGAATCCTGCTACCATAAGCATGGCATAATGTTGAATCTGACCACTTTGAGTTTTCTGCATTTTCCTGCTCAATGCTAAGGTCAATTGCCCCAGCCCGTTAAAAGCACCATCAACGATTACCGTATCGATTGTTTTAAAAATCTTAGCGACACCCATGATTGGCTTCTGAATGATATATTCATATATCTCACCAATAAATTTGTACTCAAGATTTGCAAGTGGCTTTGTAAACCGCATGAACACTTTTACCCCTTTGCGGGGAAACCAATCTGTATCCACACTAATCGTATCTTTACACCAGAGCTTTTTCAGCAACAGGAAAAAGCCCAGCTGAGTGAAAAGCAACACCTGCAAAGTCTCCCAGGTATGATAAGCTGTATAGGGTTCAAAATGAAGGGGATATGGAAGCAATGCATAAAGTGGTTTATAAAATATTCCAAGCCCTATGCAGAAAAGTGAGCAAATTACCATAGCGAGTTCCATATTCCACGGTGGTTCTTTGGCTTTAATTCCCTGATCTTTACCAAACCAGATAAAATAGGGAATCTTGAGACCGGTATGGAGAAATGTCCCTGCAGAAGCGAGCATCAGCGCCAAAAAGGCCCAAGTCAAATGCGCTTCTCCGAAAGCAGCAACGGTAATGGATTTACTCACAAAACCGCTGAAAAGTGGAAAGGCCGATATGGAAAGACCACCGATTATTGTATATATCATCGTTCTTGGCATTGTTTTATATAGACCACCGAGTTTCGTCAATTTTGCTGTACCAGTTACATACAAAACAGAACCGGTGCCCATGAATAACAAGGACTTGTAAAGAATATGGCAAAAGGCATGGGCGACAACACCATTAATGGCCATTTGGGTTCCAAGACCAACGCCAGCCACCATATACCCGACCTGGCTGATAATATGATATGCAAGAAGCCTACGGGCGTCATTCTCAAGTACTGCATAAACGACACCGTAGATCGCCATGATTACACCCAGAATAATTAACATTTCGGATCCAGCACTGACCCTAATAAGGGCATAAACGGCAGTTTTCGTCGTGAATGCGCTCATGAAGACAGCACCGGTAACCGTGGCGGCGGGATAAGCATCAGGGAGCCATGCACCTAAGGGAGGGACGGCTGCATTAACAATAAATCCAATTATAATAAGGTATGAAGCCAGGCTTTGAAGGTCAGTTGGCCACCAACCGTGAAAAGGCAAATACTGGATGGATAAATCACCACTTACCGAGTACTGTAATATTATGCCAGCCAACAATATCAGGCCGCCAGCGACATGCCATAAAAGATATCTAAATCCGGAATCAACGGAAGATGGCGACTTTCGAAACCATACCAAGAATACCGAAGAAAAAGCCATCATTTCCCAAAATAGGAATAAAGAGAGAAAATCACCGGCGAATATTACGCCCAGGGATCCCCCAACATAATAAAAGGCAGCAAAATGTTCACCGTCACGCTTTACATGGATAGAATAGATTACCCCTATTATACCCATAATAGTGAATATATAAGCAAAAACTTTACTCAGTTTATCTACTTCTCCAAATGTCAACTTCCAACTGAGAAATTCATATACGCCATAGTTACCGAGGGGCATATTGATTACTGAAATAAAAGCCAAAACCGAAACGGTAAGCATATAGCCCTGCTTCACCTTACCCCTTAAAACTGGAATCAATAATCCGCCCAGAATATAAAATATCGACGGATGAAAAAATTGTATGTTAAAAATTTCACTTATCATAATAATTCTCATCCTGCATAAGGCCGATTCGGCCTATCCATTTGGACACGATAATAATAAGAACACATGCAATAAAACCAAATACAGACCAGAATCCGGGAATTTTATCTCCAAAAAAATGGACTTCATGTCGCGGAATAATTAAATCAAAAACAATGAGTAAAACTAGAATACCATAAGCAAGTTTTTTAGTTACCTTTGTTTTAATCGTTTCTATCAACTTTAATAATTTCATTTGACCACCATTTCAGCTAATCGCACGATAAAGTCGGGATATAGACCCAATAAGACACTAACTATTGCCGTTAGGGTAAGGGGAATCACCAGAAACGGGTTTTCAATTAATTTTTTTGGCTCGGAATTTGAATCATCATTCTTAAAAAACGCCCTATACAAAATGGGAACAAAATATGCTGCATTCAGAAATGAGCTCACCAACAGCACCGTAAGTACTATTAAACTTTGTCTTTCCAAGGCACCGATAACAAGATACCATTTTGTAATAAAACCAGAAACAGGGGGCACCCCGATCATGCTCAAGGTTGCAATTGCAAAAGCGGCCATTGTCCAGGGCATTTTTTTCCCAATACCGTTTAACTGGCTCACTTCCGTCTTATGGGATGAAACATAAATTGAACCGGCACAGAAAAATAAGGTAATCTTAGAAAAGGCATGATTGGTGATATGGATAATCCCCCCTACCATGGCACTGGGTGTTAGGAGGGCAGCGCCCAAAATAATATAAGAAAGTTGACTGATGGTTGAAAAAGCCAACCGCGCTTTCAAGTTATCTCTGCTGAGGGCAAGAATTGACGATGTAATAATGGTAAACGACGCAAAGGTGATCACAAACACATCCACCCCAATATCTATCATCAGGTCTGCACCAAAGACAAAAAAGATCACGCGAAGAATTGTAAAGACTCCCGTTTTCACTACGGCAACAGCATGGAGCAGTGCACTGACCGGTGTAGGGGCAACCATTGCGGCTGGAAGCCAACTATGAAAAGGCATTATGGCGCTTTTAGCGAATCCAAAAAAGAAAAGCACAAATACTATATACAGCAATCCGGGATTTCCTGATTGAACCACCTCCGGGAATATCCCGTCTTTTGAAAAATCGAGTGTTCCTGTCAAGTTGTAAGTCAGAATTATAGCGGCAACTAAGAAGACCTTTGCAGCCCCCAACAGGTAAATTGCATACTTCCGGCCACCAGCTTTCGCTTCCGGGGTTCCCTTGTGAGCCACAAGCGGATAGGTAATAATCGTCAGAATTTCATAAAACAGAAAAATGGTAAACAGGTTTGCTGAAAATGCGACCCCAATTGTGGCGGAAAGCGCGATAGCAAAACAGGCAAAATATCGAGTCTGAGAGTGCTCATTGGTTGACCGCATATACCCAATTGAATAAAAAGAAGTTGCAATCCAAAGTACCGAAGCACCCAAGGCGAATAAAAGACCGAAAGCATCAACCCTGAAACCAATTTCAATCCCGGGCAGTATTTTGAACAAAGTATAGGAAATTACTTTTTTCTCATAAACAACAGTCGGAATCATGGATAAGACAATCAATAACTTCAAAATTCCGGCAATAATGGACCATGATTCCCTCAAGTTCGGTTTCTTCCCCGTGCTAATAATAATTAAAGCACCTACTGAAGAGACCAGAACTGCAAGTAAGGGTTTTATGGATATTATGGTTTCCATAAGGATTTTTAATACTTCATTAAATTAATTTCATCAATATTCACTGTCTGGCGATTTCGGTAGAGGGCGATAATTATCGCTAATCCCACTGCCACTTCAGCAGCAGCCAGGGTCATCACCAGAAAAACAAAGACTTGACCATCTACACTGTTATAGTAGCGAGAAAAGCCCACCAGGGCCAGATTGACCGCATTCAACATAAGTTCAATGGACATGAAGATGGTAATAGCATTGCGCCGTATTAGAACGCCCAAAACACCAATGGAGAAAATGATCATACTCATGGCAATAACATGTTCAAGAGGGACAACCATCATATTTTCCTTTTAGCCAAATACACAGTTCCAATTAATGCAACAAGTAATAAAAGTGACGCAACTTCAAAGGGTAATAAATATTTTGAAAAAAGTGATTCCCCTAAGGAATAAATCCCTCCTGCTGAAAATTTTTCACTTGGCTGATGCAAAACATCTGGACCACTAGCCATAATAAGTAGAATTCCAAAAAAGAAAATAACAACTAAAAATATGGATAGAGCACGTTGTAAATACCGGAGGTTTGGTAAGGCCTCTTCCCGGCCTAAGTTGAGCAGCATGATTGCAAATAAAAATAATACCATAATTGCACCGGCATAAATAAATATTTCCAGTACAGCGAGAATATATGCTTCTAAAAGCAGGTACATAACTGCCAAAGAAAAAAAGCACAGCACTAGTGAAATAGCACTGTATACCGCATTCCGGTTTAATACCACAAAAATAGCCGATCCAATTGCGATGGTGCCAATGCAGTAAAATAATATGGATAATGACATGATTTAGTGGTATTAAGTACTGATGGATGTATTGGGAGAGGAAGCCTGGCTTTGAGATTTCTTGGTATAATAGTTTTGATCTTTGGTTAAATCATACACTTCCAGCAAACCTTCTTTATCAATCAATAAATCATCTCGAGTATAATTGGAAAAATCATAGATTTCTGTTAACTCTATAGCATCTTCCGGACAGGCCATTTCACAAAAACCACAAAATATACATCGCAACAAATCAATATCAAACCGAACTGGGTATCTTTCTTTTCCTTCATCCCAGGGAGATGGACCGGGAATGATATAAATACAGTCCGCGGGACAAGCAGCAGAACACATTTCACACGCTACGCATTTTATTCGCCCTTCCGGATACTTATTTAACCGATGCAAACCGCGATAGCCTTCCGGCGGAATATGCTTTTGGTCCGGATATTGGATGGTGACCTTTCGGCGAAAGAAATGACGCAGGGTAACGATGAGACCCCGCACCATTGCAGGCAGATATAACTTATCCACAAAAGTGGGTTCGTAAGATTTTACAATGGTGCCCATCAGTTTGATGCTTGCAAAGTGAGATATCCGGCGGTGAGAAAAATATTAACAAGGGCTAAAGGTAGCAACACTTTCCATCCAAGACGCATGAGTTGATCATAACGAAAACGGGGGAATGTCCAGCGAACCCAGATAAAGAGAAACAAGAAGAATGCCATTTTCATGATAAATGATAGTACAGATATTATCGTACCCACGATTCCTAAAGATCCTTCATCTAAAAGGGGCACATCCCAACCGCCGAAAAACAGGGTCACCGTTAAAGCTGCAGCGGTGATCATATTGGCATATTCCGCCATAAAGAACATGGCAAACTTCATACTGCTATATTCAGTGTGATAGCCTCCAACCAATTCCTGCTCTGCTTCCGATAAATCAAAGGGCAATCGGTTGGTTTCGGCATAAACGGCTACGAGAAATATGAGAAAAGCCAGTGGTTGCTTAAAAATATTCCAGGATAAGAAGGATCCCTGCTGGTTGGAAATAATATCGTTTAATTTTAAAGATCCCGACAGAAGAATAATACTGACCACTGCCAGTCCCATGGCCAATTCATAACTGATAAGTTGGGCTGAAGAACGAAGACCCCCGAGCAGGGAATATTTATTGTTAGAAGACCATCCTGCCAGGACAATCCCATAAACACTAATACTTGTAAGGGCAAGGATGTATAAAATACCTACATTTATATCAGCCACCTGGAGGGCAATCTCCCGCCCAAATAGGGTAATCGGAGATCCAAATGGAATCACGGCAAACGTCATGAGGGCAGGAATGAGAAGAATAGCCGGAGCTAAAATAAAAATAGGTTTATCAGCTCTGTCAGGAATTATATCTTCTTTCATTAAAAATTTTATACCATCCGCAATGGGTTGCAGTAGTCCTTTCGGACCCACACGGTTTGGACCGACTCTATCCTGTATAAAAGCGGAAACACGCCTTTCCGCATAAACCATCCCCAGCACCCCAAGCATAGTTGCTGTAAATACCAGTAATACCTTCACGCAAATGATAATGAAACCTAAGAAATCCATTAACCACTGGCCTTCCCGTTTAGTGACAGACCGTGGGGTCCTATGCGAAAGAAAGACAGCCCTTTATAAGCTGGGAACACTTCCCCCATTTCCTTCATAACCTCATTTATTTCAGTGAAATCCTGTTCATCTTTATTCATTGCTTTTCTAATCCAAGATAAAATTTTCCAATCTGGTTTGGATTCACCCATTACAGGCAAGGATGGCCGCAACCATTGGATTCTACCCCGGTCATTGGTCATAGTCCCTTCCCTTTCTAAGGGGGCCAAGCCTGGAAGCACAATATGGGCTAACTTGGCTAGGTCTGTCATGGCATAACTCTGGACAATTACAAAATCCATCTTTTCCAGGATTTTCTTCCAGGTATCATCCAATTCACGGTCAACACCATCATCAAGAATATATAAGCCATTGATGGCCTTCGAACTAATTTCAGAATCCAAATCTAACTCTATGATCTCACAGATATCATTCATACCCTTTCGGTTTGGTGAACGGTCAGCACTAATCCGAAAACCTGATGGAAAAGTTATTTCCTCACCTAATATTTGAGGCATTGAACCCCAGACATCCTTGAATATCTGTCCAAGTAAAAAATTGGTTTCATTGGTATGGTACGGAGATGTGACACCAGCGGTTTTGCCATTGGATTTCTCCATTAAATCAGCTGCTTTCTGAATCGCTTCTTCCCAATCGATTGCCTCCCAAGTCTCACCCTTTTGTACCATTGGCTGGGTTAGCCGCTCAATTTCTTCAAAGCGGTGAAAACCATAACGCCCAATGTCACACATAAAATAACCATTTACATCCTGATTTTCCCTCGGCGTTAAACGGAAAACCTGGTCTTTCTGGGAAAATACATCAATGTTGCAGCCTACACTGCAATCCTGGCAAATGGAGGGTTGTTTTTTTAGGTTCCAAATACGATTCTTGTGGATATAATCTGTGCTTAAGAGCGCACCAACGGGACATATATCGGCTACATTTCCCGCCAAAAGATTATCCAATGGTTTATCTTCCAATGCTGCGATTTTGGTGTCATACCCCCGGGCTTCAACATAAAGTTCACTGGTACCCGAAATTTCCTGGGTGAATCGAACACAACGACTGCATAGAATGCAGCGATTGTGGTTAATAACAATTTGGGAGCCGAGATATTCATTTGGACGAACCCGTTTTTCTTCCTCAAAACGACTATGGGCATTTCCATACTTGAAGGAGTAATCTTGCAGGTAGCATTCACCGGCCTGGTCACATACAGGGCAATCAAGGGGATGATTTAAGAGAAGAAATTCCAGCATGTTTTTTCTTTCTTGAATCACAAGGTCATTCTGTGTATTCACCACCATATCATATTTACTATCAACTTTACGTTCCGCTGGGAGATCACCGACAAAGGTATTACATGAAACTTGCAGTTTGGGCATTCCTTCTACTTCTACAAGGCACATCCGGCAGCTACCTACAACTTCCAAGGCAGGATGATAACAATAGTAAGGTATTTCAATATCGTTGGCAAGGGCTGCCTGCAATACGGAGGTCCCCCCTGTTACTTCAATTTCCCGGCCGTCTATTTTCAATAAGGGCATTAGGCGACGACCGTTTCCTGAGGTAAATATTCCAAGAATTCATCTTTAAATTTTTCCACGAAGCTTCTTACGGGCCAAGCCACCGCTTCACCAAATGGACAGATGGTCTTACCGAAACTCCCCTTAGAAGAATCAATAAGACCACCGATGTTATCCGTAATCTCAAAAAGCATGTCAATATCCTGTGGCTTCCCCCCGCCATTAACTAACCGTGTCAGCATTTTCACCAGCCATGCTGTTCCTTCTCTACAGGGAGTGCATTGGCCGCAAGATTCATGAGCATAAAAACGGGCAATGTTAAGACAAGCCTGCACCATATCAACTGTTTCATCCATAACGATGACTCCGGCAGAGCCGAGCATACTTTTCTTTGCGACCAAATCCTCAAAATCCATCTTTACGTCCAGGGCTTCATCTGCCGTGAGAATCGCAGACGAGGAACCGCCAGGGAATACAGCTTTCAATTGTTTGCCGTTCCGTATTCCGCCTGCCCTCTCAAAAATCAGTTCTTTAAGTGATACACCCATGGGCTCTTCATAAACACCAGGATTATTGACGCATCCTGAAATACAAAAAAGTCTTGGTCCCGGTCCTTTTTCAGATCCAATAGATTTAAACCAATCGGCGCCATAATTCATGATATGAGGAATGCAGGAAAGGGTCTCCACGTTATTTACAATGGTGGGACATTGGAGATACCCTTCGATAGCCGGGAAGGGCGGCTTAGTCCTTGGCCAGCCTCTTTTACCCTCAAGAGATTCGATCAATCCAGTTTCTTCCCCACAAATGTATGCGCCGGCTCCACGATGGATGACAACGTCTAAATCATAATTCGAACCGAGGATATTTTTCCCAAGAATGTTATTACCAACTGCTTCAGCTATTGCCGTCTCAAGCATTTTATATTCTTTATAAAATTCCCCACGGATGTAAATAAAGGATTTATGACAGCCAATGGCATAGGCGGAAATGATCATCCCCTCCAGCATTTGGTGAGGTGCCTTATCCATGAGTAACCGATCTTTAAAAGTTCCCGGTTCACTCTCATCCGCATTATTAATCAGGTATGTGGGTTTATTAGTATCCTTTGGTATAAATCCCCATTTCACGCCGGTCGAAAATCCAGCTCCACCCCTCCCACGAAGATCTGATTCCTTTACTTCCTGAATCACATTTTCAGGATTCATTTTTAATACTTTTTCCAAAGCACGGTATCCCCCGACACTTTTGTAGAATGAAAGTGTATGGCAATCTTTCTGGTGGATATGTTCCGTCAGGATTGGTTTAAAAGATTTCATTTAAGGGATTCCAGCAAATCATCAAATTTTTCTTTAGATAAATCCTCGTGATATACTTTATTTACCTGAACGACCGGTGCTGTTCCGCAGGAGCCGAGGCATTCTACTTTCATGAGTGTAAACCTTTCATCCGTTGTTGTTTCACCAGGTTTAATTCCATATTTACCCGTCATATGATCCACCAAAGTGTCGGCACCATTCAGGCTGCATGAAAGTGTTTGGCAAACCTGAATAATATGGCGGCCGTGTGGTTTCGTATAGAGCATGGTATAAAATGAAACACAATCCATGACAACAGCCGGGTGACAATCCACCAAATGGGCTACGGTATTTATCACAGAGCTGGAAATGTAGGCTTTCTCTGATTGAGCCAAGTGCAGCAAAGGCAGGGTAGCCGACTTTTTATCGGGATATTGAGACAGGATTTTTTCTACTTTTTCACTATCAGAAAAGGTGAATTTTTCTTTGGGAGTACCATTGCTGTTCATCGGTCTAGTTCACCGGCGATAATGTTTATGCTGCCAAGAATAGCCGGTGCATCGGAAAGCATATGTCCCTCAATCAGTTTAGAAAAAATGGAATAATTCATGAAGGAAGGCGGCCGGGTGCGGACACGATAAGGTGTCCGATTTCCATCACTCACAATATAAAAACCCAGTTCACCATTAGGCGATTCTGTCGGTACATATGCCTCACCCACCGGCGGTGTCATACCCCGGTTCGGCATAGTCACTTCAAAATGATAAATCAAGCCTTCGATGGAGTTGTAAACTTCATCCTTAGGTGGAAGGCTATACCCTAGACCAGGATCAACAATCACATCACCTTCAGGCATTTTTTCCAGAGCCTGGCGGCAAATCTTTACACTTTGGCAGATTTCCTCCATACGAACCAAATAGCGATCAAATACGTCCCCATTTAAGGCAATGGCCACATCAAAATCAAAATCTCCATAACTGGAATAGGGTTGCTCATTTACTCGAATATCCCAATCAATACCAGAAGCTCTTGCCATGGGACCGGATATACCGTAAGAGATTGCGTCTTCCTTTGAGATTACACCGATGTTTTTAGTTCGGTCCTGCCAAATTCGATTTTTAGTCAATAAAGTTTCAATTTCATCAACACCTTCAACCACTTCATCAAGAACTTTTATTACAGCTTTGTCATAGTCTTCCGGTATATCCCTCATCAGACCACCCACCAATGTGTAACTGGTAGTCAGTCGAGTTCCTGTTGCTATTTCAAAAAGGTCATAAATATCTTCCCTTAGTCTAAAGCCATAAAGAAATGCAGTCATTGCGCCCAAATCCACGGCCAGCATACCCACATTTAACAAATGGTCAGCAATTCTGCTCAATTCACACATTAAAACACGAATATATTCCGTCCGCTGAGAGACTTCAAGCCCAATTAATTTTTCCGCAGCCAGGGCATAAGCTACATTATTGCATAAGGGTGACAGATAATTCATTCGGTCCGTAATAGTGATATACTGATTAAAATCCAGATCTTCTCCCAGTTTTTCAAAACCGGAATGGAGATAGCCAATTTCCGGTGTTGCTTTTGTAACCGTCTCTCCTTCCAACTCCATGATGATTCTCAGTGTACCATGGGTTGAAGGATGTTGCGGCCCAAAATTGAGTACCAATTTATCCGTTTCAAGTGGTTGTTCAATTGCCCGGGTCATTGGGGACGATTCTTTTTTTGTATACCCCTGTCAACCACAGGAAAATCATCTCTTTCTTTGCGGCCTAATCTTGGATAGTCCTTTCTCAAGGGGTATCCATCAAAATCATCAGGATTCATGATGCGGATTAAATTGGGATGTCCTTCGAATATTATACCGTATAAATCAAATACTTCCCGCTCTTGCCAGTCTGCCGTTTTCCACAAGGATTCAACAGAAGGCATGGATGGGTTTTCTTCTGGGATATAGGCTTTCACTGTTAATCTCTCAGCACTTTGGTGACATAATAAATGGTATGACACAACAAAACGCTCAAATCCTCCCAGGGTTAGATTATCAATAGCAGTAAGGTCTGCCAAGAAATTGTATCCATCCGCTTTTAATGCGGTTAGTACTGTCAAAATATGCTGGCCTTTTACATGCAAGATCTGTTCGCCAGCGAATTCCGTCCCAGCAAGAACGGTTTCTGGGAATTGTTCTTTTACCTGGGATAGGATTGTGGCTGGAGGCATTTATTTGGCTTGGACAGGATCATAGTCAGACAATTTTTCCTTACCCACCAAATCCTGGAGTTTCATCAATCCTTCAACAACACCCTCCGGCCGCGGCGGACAACCGGGGACATAGACATCCACCGGAATAAATTGATCAATACCCTGGATCACGCTATAGGTATCAAATACACCTCCAGTGGAAGCGCAGGCACCCATGGCCATAACCCATTTCGGTTCAGGCATCTGTTCATAAATGCGGATCAGAACCGGCATCATTTTGATGGAAATCCGGCCGGCAACAATAAGTAAATCGGACTGCCGTGGTGAAAATCGAATCGCTTCGGCTCCAAATCGGGACAAGTCTGTACGAGCAGCCAGAACAGCCATAAATTCAATTCCACAGCAGGCCGTGCCAAAAGGCATAGGCCAGAACGAATTTTTTCTACCCCAGTTTATAAACTGCTCTAATTTAGTGGTCAAAATATTTGATTTGATATCATCGTGAATCATGAATTTCTCAAAGCTTATTTATTTCGTTCTATTCCCATTCAAGCGCACCTTTTCGCCACACATAGGCAAAACCAAAGGCAAGAATGGCAAGGAATATAACCATTTCAAAAAAAATAAAAGAACCTGCTGAAAGAAAATCTTTAAAAACAACAGCCCAGGGATAAAGAAAAACAATTTCAATATCAAAAATAATGAAAAGAAGGGCAATAAGGAAAAACCGGATGGAAAACCTAATTCTCGTCTCCCCCACTGGATCTACACCTGACTCGTAAGGCATCATTTTGACTTTATTCTTAATTCGAGGACCTAGGAGATGTGTCAGAATCAAACTGACAAAAACAAAGCCCGCAACCAGAACAAAAATGATAAGGATTGGTAGATAATTCTCAATCATAATAAGTACAAAACTTACTTGTAATTAAATAGAAATAAAATTGTAAACATCAATATTCCCTTTTTTCCCGGATTGATTACCCCGGGTTAATTCTGGAAAGAGATTAAACCGGAGGATTAATAATTTATTGGTCGCTTTTTTTGCTCTTAATGGGTAGGGACACTTGGGCCTTTTTCTTTGGACTGAATGTATTCATTTTGGGAAAAAATTCCGGTGTTGCAGAACAGATTATCCAAAAAGAAATGGATCGAATGAAGGATTAATTTGCGATTGGCATCCCCGACGAGGGCACAGACCTCAATTCTTTATTTTCCTTTATAATCCAAAATGCTTCAAATCCGTCTAAGGATTCAACCAATTCTAATCCTTCCTCTACTTCCATCACATTCAAGGCTGTGGCTAATGCATCCGCATCCATACAATTGGGTGCAACCACCGTGACCGATGCAATATTGGACTGGGTGGGGCGCCCAGTTCGGGGATTAATGATATGGGAATAGGTTACATTGTCATATTCTTTAAAATTCCTATAATTACCTGAGGTCGCCATGGCTTGGTTTGAAACAGAAACCACCGAATAAATTTGTTCTCCCGGAACAGTACCAATCATGGGCTTATCAATCCCGATCTTCCAGTGAGATCCTTTATTATTTTTCCCTAGGGTTCTGACTTCTCCACCAATTTCAACCATAAAGTTTTTCATACCTGCATCACGCATATATTCAAAAAGCTGGTCCACACCCCACCCCTTGGCAATGGCATTCAAATCAATCATTTGATCTAAAAATGATTTTATTAAATTATTTCGGTTTAAATTAATTTTTTTAAAATCCACTTTTACCATTTCCATAACTGATTCCAAGTCGGTCGGCGGTTCCCATTGGTCTGGATATTCCCGATCGGGTTTTCCCTTTCTCCACAACAAGATGGATGGCAATACGGATACGTCAAAGGCACCTTTTGTTATTTCTCCCCAATAAATTGCGCGTTTCAATACAATTGCAAATTCATCCGATATATGGATTGCTTCATTCTTATTCAGTGAATTAAAAATGGAAATTTCACTGTCTAAACGATAAGTGGACATTTGTCTATCAACGGCACTGAGAATGGAATCGATTCCCACTTTAAGCATTTCTCGTTTAATGGATAAATCTGAATCGGGGACCATTCGAATGAAATAAGTAGTTCCCATGGTTTCCCCATAAATTTCCAAATATTGTTTTGGCTGACCGCATCCCAAGAACCATGCAAGAAAAAGAAAGCCCAACAGGTGTCGGGCTTTTTCCAATTTGGTTGTCAGGTTTGTTTTAACCAAACTTATCATAATCAATCATTTCCTCTTCAACGCCCAAATCATAAAGCATCTTATCCACCGCATCTACCATCATGGGCGGTCCGCACATATAATATTCAATTTCAGTGGGATCTTCATGGTCTTTTAAATAAAGTTGATGGGCTGCATTATGAATAAACCCGGTTGGGCCTTCCCAATTATCTTCTTCCAATGGTTCAGATAGGGCTACGGTATACTTAAAGTTCGAGTATTCTTTTTCAAGCTTAAGAAAATCTTCGTGATAAAACATTTCACGAGCAGAGCGGGCACCATAGAAAAATGTTATTTTTCGATCCGTATTTTTCGTGTCCAATAAATCAAACAAATGACTACGCAGGGGCGCCATTCCGGCCCCGCCGCCGATATAAACCATTTCTCGGTCTGAATCCTTCGCAAAAAATTCACCAAAAGGACCTGAAATAGTCACATGATCTCCCGGTTTTAAATTAAAGATGTAGGAAGAAGCGATGCCAGGAGGTACTTCGTTCCATAATGCTGGAGGCGGCGTGGCAATTCGTACATTGAGCATGACAATATTCCCCTCAGCAGGATGGTTTGCCATAGAATAAGCTCGGAAGCAATCTTCATCATTATTGGCATTGACATCCCAAATATTATATTTATCCCAGTCGAGATGATAATCATCTTCAATATCAAAATTTTTGAAACTCAAATTTTTATATTCAGGAATATCAATCTGAATATAGCCACCAGCTTTAAAATCAAGAATTTCACCCTCCGGGAGTTCAAGAATCAATTCTTTGATAAAAGTGGCAACATTTTTATTGGAGCGGACCTTGCAATCCCATTTTCGGATATTAAAGACCTCATCAGGTACATGAATATCCATATTTTCTTTAATTTTTACTTGGCACGCAAGACGCCAGTTGTCTTTTGCATCTTTTCGATTGATGAAGCCAGTCTCAGTTGGTAGTATTTCTCCACCCCCATCCAGCACCTGACATCGACATAAGGCACAGGTTCCGCCGCCGCCGCAGGCCGAGGGAAGAAAAATATTTTCATTGGCTAATGTGGATAAAAGCGTCCCCCCTGGGCGGGTGGTAATCACTTTGTCATCATCACCATTTATTTTGATTATTACATCCCCTTTGGGTAACAGTTTGGATTCAGCAAAATTAAGGATCAGTACCAATATTAGAATAATACCCGTAAATACTGAAATACCCAGGATTGTTAATGTCATTAGAGATCAATTCCCGAAAATGCCATGAATGCCATTGAAAGCAATCCTGTCAAAAGCATGGTGATACCCAACCCTCTAAGTTTGACAGGTACATTCGAATATCGGAGCCGATAGCGAATGGCAGCCATAGAAATGATGGCTAAAAACCAGCCCAATCCTGCTCCGAATCCAAAAACAGTTGACTCCAAAAAATTATAATCCCGTTCAACTAAAAATAATGCACCACCCAAAATGGAACAATTCACAGCAATAAGTGGTAAAAAAATACCCAGGTTATAATGCAGGGTTGGGGAAAAACGATCTAAAATCATTTCTACTAATTGGACCATTGCTGCAATGACTGCAATAAAGACAATAAAGTTTAAAAAGCTTAAATCCACATCGGGAAACCCCGCCCATGCTAAGGCTCCTTTTTCAAGGAAAAAATGATGGATGGCCCAATTCGCAGGTGACGTGATAGTAAGCACAAACGTAACGGCTAGCCCAAGCCCAATAGACGTATCCACTTTTTTGGAGATAGCCAGAAAAGAACACATCCCAAGGAAATATGCCAACAGAATGTTTTCGACAAATACTGCCTTGGTTAAGAGGCTGATATAATGTTCTAACATATTATTCTTCCTCTATTTTTGCTACAATTCGTTGGACCCAAACAATGAGACCCAAAATAATAAATGCACCGGGACTTAATACCATGAGACCCATATTTTCGTAACCAGCAGCATAAAAAGAATCTGGGATGACTTGAAATCCAAAAACGGATCCACTGCCCAATAATTCTCTAAAAAATGAAACCACTATAAGAATCATGCCGTAACCCAGACCATTCCCCAACCCATCCCAGAAGGATTTTCCTGGTGTATTCTGCATAGCAAACGCTTCAGCCCGCCCCATGACAATACAGTTGGTAATAATTAGACCCACAAATACAGATAGCTGTTTACTGATATCATACATATATGCTTTTAAAATCTGATCTGTCAAAATCACCAAGGATGCAATAATGGCCAACTGAACAATTATCCTTACCTTACTGGGAATTAAATTTCGCAGTATGGCAATAATCGTATTAGAAACAGACAATACGGCGATTACAGCAAGAGTCATAACCACTGCTGTATCCATTTTGACCGTAATGGCCAATGCAGAACAAATACCCAACACCTGCAATGTGATTGGGTTATTATTCATTAAAGGATCATTGAGAACCTGTTGAGATTTCTTACTCAATAAGGCCATTATATACCTTTGCTCGTTCTAATCCGATGAAAAAATGATTCATACGTTTTTAAGTCATTCATCAAAAATTTATTTAATCCTTTGCTGGTCATGGTCGCACCAGAAATGCCATCCACCTGGTGATATGCGTCAGGAGAGGTATCATCCACACTACCTTTAATGATTTGGATCCCAACTAAATTTCCATCATTATCCACAAACTTTTTCCCTTTATAATTATTTCGAAACCAGGGTTTTTCTACCTCACCTCCCAAACCCGCTGTTTCACCATGTTTATAAAATGTGATGCCCTTTACTGTCATCCCATCTGATTCCACGGCAAAATATCCATACAGGGTTGACCACAATCCTTTCCCAGAAATAGGAATGGCATAACCGTCAATTTTACCAACCATGGTTTTGATATAAATTGGATGGAAATCCCCGTCCACATCAGGATTGATATCTTCCGGTTTTTTACCTTCTATAGTTTCACCCTTGGCATTAATAACTAAGCTGGAAATATATTCTTCAAAAATCGCTTGAACTCTTTCTGGCGTCCAGGGATTTTCTTTTGATGGCGCAAAATCCAATGATCGCAAAATATTTTTTTTAATATCAATTTCGATATTTAAATCCTGTTGATCTTTCAAAATTGTCACTGCCATCGAAAGCAAAAATCCAAGAACGATTGTCACAGTCGACGTAAATATTAATGTGTAAGCATTACTGCGCATGGCGTGCCACTCTGCGTTTAATATTGGATTGAATAACAAACCAGTCAATCAACGGGGCAAATGCATTGAGTAAAAGAATCGCCAGCATGGTGCCTTCCGGATAGGCTGGATTGATTGCGCGGACAATAACTGTCAAAATACCAAACAGAATCCCATACACCCAACGACCTTGATTTGTATGACACCCGGTTACGGGCTCTGTCGCCATGAATGCCATTCCAAATAAAAATCCACCCATCACTAAATGATAATGAGCCGGAAGAGATAACATGGTATTAGAAGAAAAAGGTGCCATCAAATTGCTAAGGTATGCTGTGACACCCAATCCAATTAATGAGCCTGCCATAACTCGCCAATTGGCAATTTTTGTAATAGCCAAAAATATTGCCCCCATGATTATCAACAATTTACTTGTTTCACCGATAGAACCAGGGATCCAGCCAACCAACATATTCCACCAGGAATAATCAAACTGAGTAACGCCGTTTAGGAGTGAAACCGCATGTTGATTTACCTCAGCTGCGGGCACGGCCAGGGCGGTAGCACCGGAATAACCGTCTGGCCCTATCACCCAAACTTTGTCTCCCGAAATACGGCCAGGATAGGTAAAAAATAAAAATGCACGGGCCACCAATGCCGGATTAAAAATATTCATACCTACACCACCGAAAATTTCTTTACCAATCACGATTCCAAATGAGGTTGCAATGGACACTTGCCATAAGGGAATAGAAGCAGGCATGACCAATGGGATCAGGGCACATGTGACTAAAAACCCTTCACTAATGGGGTGTTTTCGTACCACAGCAAAAAGGATTTCCCAAAATGCACCGGTAATAAATGCGACTAATATAATGGGTATAATTTTATCAAAGCCAAACCAAAATTGCTCCCAATTGGTTCTTTCAACTCCCATGGCAATTCCGTTTTGGACACCCACATTCATGGCACCAAAAATATAGAGTGGTATTAATGCAATCACCACAAGGATCATGACCCGTTTTATATCAATACTATCGCGAATATGGGGTCCTGATTTGGTGACTTCATCTGTACTGAACAGGATGGTATCGGTTGCCTCATAAAGAGGATATAATTTTTCTAAAACACCATTATTTTCGAATCGGTGTGCATTTGCATCCAGAATTTTTCGAAGAAATTTTATCATTTAACCATCTTTCTCCATTAATTCCAATCCATGTCGAATGGCTTTACCTACATCTATTTTACTGGGGCATGCAAAAGAACAAAGGGCGAAATCTTCTTCATCGCATTCTAATATTCCCAGTTGTTCCATTTCTTCAATATCTTCAACATGAATCGCCCGAAATAATGCATTGGGAAGAATATCCATTGGCAGAACATCTTCCCACGCATTGATAGGTACCATGTAGCGTTCACTTCCATTTTGAAGCGTATTAAATGAAAACAGCATTTTCCCAAATCCAGTAAATGCGTTGGTTAAACTATAACGGGTTGAAGATGAACCGGGTTTTAACATACCCATAAATTCACGATCACCGCCTTCGGGGATGACAGAGATTGTTGAGTCGTAAAAGCCTAAATGTCCATTTTCTCCAACAGTTTTCCCCGTAAGCACATCACCAGAAATGATTCTTTGTTTTCCTTCATTTAGCTTTTCGGATAATAAATCACTTAATTGAACACCCATTCGTGTTTTAAAATGGGTTGGCTTTTTTATACCAGGACCGCCGGTTGTCACAAAAAGGGTGGGATCATATTTACCAGTAAGAAAAAAAGTCCCTATCCGAACCACGTCTTGGGCATTCACCGTCCAGATTAAATCATTGAGTCCTAATGGTGAAAAATGATGAATTTGAATTCCTACATTTCCCGCTGGATGGGGGCCATTGATGGTATGCACTTCTGCCCCATCCACTTCTAACAATGTATTCGAAACAGTATTCTCATTGATAGATAAATGAACTGCACCGGTTGTCAATTTTTTTAGAACATTTATTCCAGCTTGAAATTGGGGTAATCGCCGTCTAAGGGAAACATCAAGATTAACAGAAAGAGGTGCGGTATTCCATCCGGAAATAAAGATATCCCTGGGTGTATCCATGGGGTTAATCACTTTATTAAAGGGACGTTGGCGAATGAATGGTATCAAGTTCCCTTTCAATAAGGCTGATAAAATCTGTTCTTTCCTCAGGGTAGGTATTTCTGCTGCGTGAAATGAATCATGGCAGTCTGATTCCTCTGTTTCGCTGAGTTCAATAATAATTTTTTCCACAACCCGGCGAGGACCAAATTGGATTGATGTAACTATGCCACCACCAGGGGATGGGAAAAAAATATTCGACTGGGATTTACAGTGAAATAAGGGATACCCTATTTTTACAGTGTCTCCTTCTTTAACGAGTATTTTTGGTCTTAAGGTGCGGAAATCTGTAGGCTGGATTGCAACCGTCTTGGGTTTTAATCCTATTTGAACTTCGTCAGAAGGAACACCCGTTATTCGGATATTGTGTCCCTTTTTTATATTTAAATCAGCCAAAAATAATTCCCCTCTTGATGGCCATTTTCAATGAATTACATCCCTTGAAAAATAACCAAAGATTTACTCACCCAATTTGCGACTGGTGCGAAATACCATCCGAATATAAAGGTTGGAATCGCAAGGAATAAAAGTACAATGGTCACCAAGTTTGATTCAGGCATTTCCACCGTTTCACTCCGTTCACCTATAAAATACATGTGCTTCACAACACGAAAATAATAATAAAGGGAAATAACACTATTCAGAACGCCTACAAATGCTAACCAATAATATTGCGGTCCCGCTTCAATCACTGCGGCAAATAAATAAAACTTTCCAATAAATCCTGCCGTGGGGGGTAATCCAGTAAGGGATAACATAAATAAAGTCATAACCACACCGACAAATGGCATTTTCCACCCCATCCCATTAAAGTCTTCGAAATCTTCCCCGCCAGTCTTTCCTTGTATATAAATGACTACAAAGAAAGCACCCAGATTCATAAACAAATACATGAGGAGGTACATCATGATGCCATAGACACCAGATTCAGACATGAGGGGGAGTGCCATCATCATATATCCCGCATGGGCAATACTGGAATAAGCCAACATTCGTTTCACGCTTTTTTGTTGAATGGCTACCAAATTTCCTACAGTCATGGTTGCCGCAGCCAACACACCCATGAGTTGAGGCCATGGGATTTGATTCAATGCTTGCCATGATTCTGAAACCAATGCCGAACTGTCTCCAAATACCTGATTGAAAAAACGAATCAGAATGGCAAATCCTGCTGCTTTGGGTGCAACGGATAAATAAGCCGTGATGGTAGTGGGTGATCCTTCATAAACATCCGGCGTCCAAAAGTGGAACGGTACAGCAGAAATTTTATATCCAAAACCAGCCAGGATGAAAACGGCTGAAATAATGAGAGCCAAATTGGAATCTGGACTCAACCCTGAAATAGCTGCCTGCATTTCAACAAACTTGGTTGTACCTGTTAATCCAAACAAAATGCTCAATCCATATAACATGATCCCGGAAGAAAAAGCACCATAAATGACATACTTGAGAGATGCTTCATTACTGTGTGGATTCTTTTTTAAATATCCCGCCAAAAAGAAAGACATGATTGAGACCACTTCTATGGAGAGATAAACCATCAGTATATCGATAGCAGAAGCCATCAAAAACAATCCAAAGACCATAATAGCCAATATAGAGTAATATTCACCCACGCGATAATCTTGGAGTTCCTTGCTGTTAAAACTCATGAGAATGACTAATACTGTCGCAATCAAAACCAATATTTTAAAATACTCAGAAAATGGATCCAGCGCAATGGTTCCCATAAACAAATCTGTCACAGTACTCCCGCCCATTTGGATGGCGAATAAAGTTAAAGCAAGTCCACCCAATACCCACCAGGCCACCTTTCGAGATTCATCTTTATGGTAAAACAAATCAGCGATTACGGCAGTCAACACTGTTACAGTCAGAATAAGTTCCGGCCAGAAATGAGATAGGCTATTGAGATTGCTCATGCAGGTTCCTTACATAACACCGGCCAGTCCTCCGAGGGACACAACCTGTTCAATCAGAACATTCATTGTTGCAGAAATCATATCCAGAAATGGACGGGGATAAATCCCCAGAAACAGGGTAATCACGGCCAACGGTACCACTGTAAACAGTTCCCGTTTATTGATTTCCGGTAAATCTTTATATTTCTCATTGGCTGGGCCAAAAAACACCCGCTGAAATGCCCATAAGAAATAAGCCGCATTGAGTAGAATTCCGATGGTAGAAATAATGACAATTGTTTTAAAAACGGGAAATGCGCCGATTAAAATCATGAATTCGCTGACAAAACCACTAAATCCCGGCAAACCAAGGCCGGCAAAAAAGGCCAAGGCAACCAACCCTGTATAAATGGGCATCTGGGATGCCAACCCGCCAAATCCTTCAATATCCCTATGATGGGCCCGATCATAAATCACACCAACCAATATAAATAACATGGCTGAAATCGTACCATGGTTAAACATCTGGAACACAGCACCATTCAGTCCAGCCTGGGCACTAATGAGGTTATTACCATTCATTCCGGAAGCGGCTATCACAGCTGCCATACCAAGAAGAACATATCCCATATGATTTACGGATGAATAGGCTACCATTTTCTTTAAATCCTTTTGAGCCAAGGCGCACATGGCACCCCAAATCACATTAATGAGTCCAAGCATGGCTAAAGCGCCGGCGAACCAAAATACGCCGTCGGGGAGCATGGTATAATTGATTCTTAGCATGCCATAAACACCCAGTTTTAAAAGAACACCGGCCAAAATTACGGAAATCGCCGTGGGTGCTTCCACATGGACCAAAGGCAGCCAGGTGTGGAATGGAAATACGGGCACCTTAATGGCAAACCCAATAAACAACAATACCCATATGACCTTCATGGCACTCATACCCCACCATAATACACCATTCAAAGCGGTTGGGGCCGTATCCATAAGGAGCAGCATGTCAAATGTATTACCGCAAGTAAAATACAAGGCTAAAATTGCGATAAGCATGAGAACTGAACCAAATAATGTATAAAGGAAAAATTTGATAGCAGCATATTCCCGCTGGGGGCCGCCCCACATTCCTATCAGGAAATACATAGGTAGAAGCATCACTTCCCAAAAGATGTAAAACAGGAAGAAATCCAGAGATAGAAAAACACCCATTACTCCGGTATTTAACAGTAAAAAGAGTGAGAAATACCCTTTGACTGCTTTATTGATATTCCAACTGACAAACACACTGATAAAACCAATAAGTGCCATGAGGATCACCAGGGGAAGACTGAGACCATCTACACCCAGAATGTATGTAATGTTGAATGATGGGATCCATTCGGCAGTTTCCATGAATTGGAACGACCCGGTGGACGCATCAAAGATCCGCCATAAGTATATGGCCAATGCCAATTGTATTCCTGTCGTTGCTGCGGATACCTGTTTAATCAGTTCCGTTTTGTCTCGAGGAATAAAGGCAATGGCGACCATACCGAGTACCGGAAGCCAAATGATCCAACTGAGTAAATGATTCATACTTATCCCTTTATGAAATCTTTAAATTGTCTGGATAACCAGAATGATAATGACACCAACCAATGCGAATAACATATAATTCTGCAATCGGCCGGTTTGAACCTGTTTTAATTGTTTTCCAAATCCCTGTGCGGTACGACCAATACCATCCACAATCGATTGATCTAATCCATCGTAATCAATTCTACCTGTGTGAAATGAAAGCCACTTCGTGACACGCCCAAAACCATTGATAAAATATTTGTCATACAAATCCCAATCCACATATGCCACGGCACGGGATAGCTTTAAAAATGGTTGATAGAGAAAGCGGTCATAATTTTCGTCAAAATAATATTTATTGTAAGACAGCTTATATAAAAAACCCATTTTATTTGCCCAAACTTCGGCTGAAAGTTTTTTCTTTAAATACATCAAATACGAAAGTCCAATACCTAATCCTGCCACCAAAAGAGATAAGGCCATGGCTGTATAATGGGCATGATGGACTCCTTCCCCAATTTCATGTGCCGTCGGGTTTCCAGGCACGACAGAATCACCTGCGCGAATCAGTTCCGTAAACCAGCCATGATCGGACAATGGATTGAGATAGGGTAAAGTGTAGAAAATAAAAATGCTTAAACCACTCAATAGCATGAGCGGAAACGTCATGACCCGCGGTGACTCATGTATACCTTTAAAAACTTTGGGCATTTTAGCTTCACCATGAAACGTCATAAAAATGAGTCTAAACATATAAAATGCGGTAATGGCCGCTGCACCAAAACCAAAAACAGGAAGAAGAAAATGCTGAGGATAATGCTGAGCGAATCCTAAACTGCCCGCTAAAATTGCATCCTTTGATAAGAACCCAGAGAAAAATGGTACGCCGGAAATAGCCAAAGTGGCAATGATCATGGTCAAATAAGTAATAGGCATCTTTGATTTAAAACCACCCATATTGCGCATATCCTGAGGATCTGTATCATGATCATCCAACGCATGCAGGGAATGATGCATGGCATGAATCACCGAACCAGAGCCATAAAACAAACAGGCCTTAAACATGGCATGGGTTAATAGATGAAAAAATGCAGCGATATAATTACCCACCCCAACAGCTAAAATCATATAACCTAATTGACTAATAGTTGAGTAAGCCAATACTTTTTTAATGTCATTTTGTGTGATGGCAATAGAGGCGGCAAACAATGCAGTAAAGCCACCCACATAAGCAATAACAAGGAGTGCATCAGGAGAAAATAATGGAAATAATCTAACGGTGAGGTAAACACCTGCCGCAACCATGGTCGCCGCATGCATTAATGCTGATACAGGCGTGGGGCCTTCCATGGCATCGGGCAACCAAATATGAAGTGGAAACTGAGAGGATTTCCCTACAGCACCCATGAATAGTCCAATACCGGCGAATGTGAGCAATGTTCCACCAATAAGCCCTTGGCCTACACCTGTGAACACTTCCTGAATATTGAAAGAACCAATGGCTGTAAACATGAGCATAATACCGATAAAGAAACCGATATCCCCTACCCTGTTCGTTAGGAATGCCTTTTTCCCAGCGGCAGCGGCGGATGGTTTTTCAAACCAGTGGGCAATCAATAAATAGGAACTGACACCCACCAATTCCCAAAATATATAAAGTGATATTAAGTTGTTCGCCAATACAATTCCATTCATAGAAAAGGTGAATAAACCGAGATAAGCATAATAACGGCTATAGCGAATATCGCCCTTCAAGTATTCTAACGAAAAGATATGGGTCATGCTGGAAATCAGGGAAACGACAACCAACATAACGATGGTGATATTATCCACCCAGAAACCCAATTCAATTTTAAAAGCACCCAAGTCCATCCATATAAATTTTGCTTCATGAGAAAAATCAGGATCCCAGTTCATGAACATATTCAAGAGCATGGACAGGGATAAAATAAGGGTAATTAAAATGGCACCAATGGAGACCCAATCCCCCTGGCGCGGCAGACGTTTTCCAAAAAATATATTGATGGTGAAAGCAACTAAAGGCAGAAATAAAATGAGCAAACTAAAATCGGTAATAATGTTCCCTGTTATCATTGTTTTAACTCACTCACATCATCCACATTAATCGTATGAAAATTGTTAAATATATTGATTATAATCGCCAAAGCTACCGCTGCCTCTGCTGCGGCTAATACAATAACAAATAATGCGAATACATGCCCTGCCATATTCATACCGCCAAAACGAGCAAAAGCGAGAAAATTAATATTGGCTGAATTTAAAATGAGTTCAACGCCCATGAGGACGGCCACACCATTTCGACGGGTGATTACCCCATATAACCCCAATGCAAAGAGAACCACACTGACGAATAAATAATTGGTTAAGCTATCCATTAATCTTCTTTTCTTGAAAGGGTTGTTGCGCCAATTAATGCGCCTAATAAAAGTAACGAAGCCACTTCAAAAGGAAGTAAATAATCCATCATAAGCAACCGCCCGATTGCTGCGGTTGTTTCTGCCGGTTCCACATTAGCCAATGTTACCCAGGGTGTACTAATAACCATATATCCTAACAGGAATGCCATTCCCAAAACAGCCACAGCACCCATTTTCTTTTGAACAGATGCATGACTAATATTCACTGATGTGATTTTATTGGTAAGCATAATTCCAAAAATAATTAAAATAAGGATTCCGCCAACATAGACAACCACCTGAACCACAGCAATAAAATCCGCCCAGAGGAATACATACAAACCCGTTACACCTATAAAGGAGAAAAGGAGTGCATAAGCAGAATAGACCAGGTTCTTACTCTGGACCACCATAAATGCTGAGCCAAGGGTAATACCCACAACGATCCAAAATGTGAATTCGGCCATTAGGCTTCTACCTTCGGTTTTGGTGGCTGCAAGGATTCTTTTTGTTCCTTTGTAATCGATTTGGCGAATTGATAAATCAAATCATTTCGGTCAAATTCAGAAAATTCATAGTCGATATTGTGTTTCGCGTTGTTGGGGCCACCCACCATAAAAATACATTCTTCGGGGCATGGATATACACAGAGGTTGCAATAGCAACATTCAGACAAATCAATGGTAAAGCGGCTCACCACCAAGGCTTTCCGGGTATCGTTAGATGTGGTTCCTGTATGTTTAATTTCCGGAATATCTTCCCCGCGATTTGGCGCTTTAATCGTATCTATTTTGATACAGTCCACCGGACAAGCACGCTCGCATTTGAGGCAACCGATGCAATCGTCGATATCCACATGAAGCCGGGAACGAATCACATTGTAATCCGCATGCTCAAAACCGATATTTCTCTCAGGCTGGGGCCACCGCTCTTCTGGGTATTGGAGTGTCACATTATCCCGTTTAATATTTATCATATGGCGCCAGGTAATCCGCATACCTTTCCAAAGGGTATTTACTGTGTCATAAATATTTGCGAAATACTTTGCCATAATTTATCCAAAAATTAATTTCCAAATTCCCACACCAAAAATGTTTATCATGGCGATGGGTATAAATACTTTCCAACATACATGCATGAGCTGGTCCACGCGCAGGCGCGGGAATGTCCATCGGACCCACATCATAACAAAAATCAGTGAAGCAATTTTTCCCATGAACCAAAATAATCCCCAGGCACCGGAGTCGAATAATCCAGGAATGGGGCTCCGCCACCCGCCAAGGAATCCTGCCACAGCCAAACCGCTCACAATGAGCATATTGGCATATTCACTTAAGAAAAAAATGGCCCAGCGAAAACCGGAATATTCTGTCATCCAACCGGCCACTAATTCGGACTCCGCTTCGGGAATATCAAAAGGCGTACGGTTTGTTTCCGCAATGGCGCTGATAAAAAAGATGAAAAAGGCTATGAATGAAAATGGATTATTAAATATAATCCAATTGGGAAGAATGCCCCAAACAGTCCCAGATTGATAGTGGATTAGTTCCTGGAGATTCAGGGTGCCGGCCATCATAATGGGCACAATAATGGATAATCCTGCCGGGATTTCATAACTGATTATTTGGGCGGCCGAACGCATGGCACCATACAGGGACCATTTATTGTTGGATGCCCATCCTGCCATTACAATCCCAATGACACCAATGGACCCAACAGCAATAATATAAAAAACACCCACATTAAAATCCACAACCTGGAGGGTCTGGCTAAATGGAACAGCCGCTAATCCTAAAAAAGCACCAATAAATATAATGAATGGTGCCATTTTAAATAAAATTTTATCAGACGATTCTGGAACTGTGTCTTCTTTGACCAAAAGCTTAATGGCATCTGCTACCGTTTGGAGTAAACCCCATTTTCCGGCGTGAAGTCCCGGACCCTGCCCCATGGGACCAATACGGTCCATCATAAAAGCAGATACTTTTCTTTCCACATAAACCGCAACCATGGCATTGAGTGCCATGACTAAAAATAAAGGAATACCTGAAATCACTACTGCCAGGATGAATGCTAAAACAGGGAAATCGCCAAGGGTGGCGAACCAATCCATAAGCATGTCAACGGTCATCGGTCGATTTCTCCCAATACAATATCCAAACTGCCTAAAATCGCAATCACGTCCGAGATCATCCATCCCCGGGAAATTTCATCTAAAACAGAAAGTGCTGTAAATGCAGGGGAACGCATTTTCACTCTGGATGGTACGGGTGTTCCATCGCTGACAATGTAATAACCCAAATCACCGCGGGGGCTTTCGGTACGGCGATAAATCGACCCTTTGGGCGGGCGAATTTTTTTCGGGATTGCTTGGTGCACATCACCACTGGGAATATCTTTCAAGGCCTGACGCAATATTTTTACACTTTCCTTTACTTCCAGCATGCGAACCCAATATCGGTCAAAGCAATCACCAACCGTTCCAAATTCACCGGTGCCTGTGGGGACATCAAATTCAAATCGATCATAAATAGAATAGGGTTCGTCCCTCCGAACGTCCCATTTAACCCCGGATCCACGGAGGTTTGGTCCCGTTACACCAAAACTTACAGCCACATCTGCAGGCAGGACCCCCACATCAGCTGTTCGTTCAATAAATATTTTATTGTAGGTGAGTAATTCATTATACTCACTGATTTGGGGTTCGAAATAGTCCAGAAAACCAGTACATATATTCACAAAATCTTTTGGAAGATCATGAGAAACACCGCCAACCCACATATAGTTATAAAGGAGTCTGGCACCGCATGTGTATTCAAACATATCCAAAATGCGTTCCCGATCCCGAAGCATATACAGGAAAGGGGTAAATGCACCAACATCCATACCGTAAGTACCTAGTGCCAATAAATGACTGGCAATTCGGTTCAGTTCGCCCATAATCACCCGGATATAATCCACCCGTTCCGGTACTTTGATTTCCATCAAATCTTCCATGGCGACCACATAACCAAAATTACTGTTCATTGACGCAAGATAATCACAGCGGTCTGTGAAAGGTATCACCTGTTCGTAGGTAACATTTTCTGAATGTTTTTCAAAACAGCGATGGAGATAACCAATGTGGGGTCTGATCTCCGAAACAATTTCACCATCAGTTTTCACTTCCAGGCGCAATACACCGTGGGTACTGGGATGCTGAGGCCCAATATTCAGCGTCATCTGATCGCCCTGGACTATTCCCATTCTTCTTCTTCCTTGATTTTTGGGACAACGATGCCGTGGTAGTCTTCCTGGCCTTCATAATCTTTTCTCAGGGGCCAGCCTTCCCAATCATCTGGACATAAAATTCTACGTAAATCACGGTGGCCTTCGTACACAATGCCGAACATGTCATAGGTTTCACGTTCGAACCAATCCCCGATGCGCCAAAGCTGTTCGATAGAAGCCACCTTAGGGTTTTCCCGATCGTGGCTAATAACCACTTCAATTTTATGTCGATGTTCCATGGAATGAAAATTATACCTTGTTTGTAAGGGGCCTGCTTCCCCAGTATCTATACCGGTGATACATTCCAATTGATCGAAACAAAGATTTGGATCATTTTTCATGAAAGTAGCCATTTCAAGCCACTGTTCTCCTTTGAGTTCCACTTGATTTTCAGCCAAATCCTCGTTCTCCAAAACGGAGCCGGGGAATTGGCTTTCAATCGCCGTTTTAATTTCAGCAGGAGTCATGCAGTTTTACGTGTGAGCGGTCGCTCAGTTTGAATTTTTTCCTGCAATTTAAGAAGGCCTTCAATGAGTGCTTCCGGACGAGGCGGACAGCCGGGAACATACACATCAACAGGTACCACCAAATCCACACCCTTCAACACATGGTAGCCATGTTGCCAATAGGGGCCACCGCTGGTAGCACAGCTCCCCATAGAAATCACATATTTCGGATCGGCCATTTGTTCATATAATTTTTTGACGCGGAGCGCCATTTTCATGGTGACCGTTCCAGCCACAATCATTACATCCGCCTGACGCGGTGATGAACGGGGCATCATGCCAATCCGTTCTAGGTCATGACGACTGGCAGCAGAGGCCATCATTTCAATGGCGCAGCAGGCCAGACCAAACTGGAAATACCAGGGGGATGTGGAACGAGCCCAACTCAAAAATTTATCCAGGGAGGCCACAATAATATTATCTTTAAATCTATTTTCTAATACACCCATTATGATTCCTGTGATTTTGGAGTTTTTTCAATGAGGCTGGCATAACGGCCACGGCCATATTTCACATTATATTTTACCCAGTCCAAATCAGATTTTTTCCAGACATAGGCTAACCCAACCATGAGGACGACCAGAAAAATGGCCATTTCTACAAAAGCCAGCATTCCCAGTTCATTGAAAACAACAGCCCATGGGAATAAAAATACAACTTCTACATCAAAAATCAGAAAAATGAGTGCCACCACATAAAATCGAATATTGAACTGCACCCAGGCAGATCCTTCCGATTCTTCTCCACATTCATAAGTGGCCAGTTTGTCAGGGTTGGGATTGGAAGGTGCGACCAATTTTTGGATTAGTAATGGTACATACACCAGTACAATACCCATGAGGATGAAAATAAATATGGTTCCGAAGTCGCGATACATTAATTTTTTTACTCGTTTAGAGACGGCAAAGTTAGACTATTTGACGAAGTTTGGTCAAGATAAACTTCATGGATTTTTTTCTATTTTTAGAAAGTGGAGCGATCATCCTTAATTGCTCATTATCTGGGTAAATACGTTAAACAAAACGTCCTTCCGGAGTTCTAATTTTTATTAGGATCGATTTCTAATTGTCGCACCTTGAATCATCGCCATAAATTCATGGCTTATGTCCTTGTTGAATTCATCCATTGCAGCCTTAATGCACCTTGCCCCCAAGTGGCTGTTTAGACCATTTGCCAATTCCTATGTTGCGGGGGAATCCATTGATTCTGCATTGAAAGTTGTAAAAATACTCAATGAAAAGGGGTTTTCCGCTACCATGGATATCCTCGGTGAAAATGTCAACTCAGAAAAAGAAGCCACCCTAATTACAAACCAATATACTCACCTCATTCAACAGATATCTCAGGCGGAATTAGACAGCACTATTTCTGTGAAACTGACCCATCTTGGCTTAGGAATTGATCCAATTCTTGGAGAAAAAAACATTCTCAAACTGGCGCAAGTGGGGAAAGAATTCCATGTGGGGGTCACCATTGATATGGAAAATTCCCCTTATACCACCACCACATTCAATATGTATGAAAAGGCTTTGTCCGTTTTTAATGGCATGGGTACTGTAATCCAAGCCTACCTCCATCGCAGTTTAGAAGATATTCAAAAACTCAACGCTCCCCTTTTAAACCTGCGAATTTGTAAGGGCATTTATCGGGAATCATCAGACATTGCGATTCAAGATCGAAATGCCATTAATGACAATTATGTGGAAATGGCTCGTGCGATGTTTAATGGCACCGGCTATCCATGCTTGGCCACACATGATTTAGACCTTTTGGATCGATTAGAGTTATTAATTGAAGATGACAATATTTCATCAGACCGTTTTGAATTTCAAGTGCTATATGGTGTCCCCATGGGTGACCGCTTGGAAAGGCTAAAAACAAAGGGATACAAGGTTAGAGTGTACGTCCCCTTTGGGGAAGCCTGGTTTGAATATGCGATCCGGCGATTGAAAGAAAACCCCACAATCATTTCTTATGTGATTAAAAACATGTTTCGGAAATAGGGTTGACAAGTGGTTCGGTTCTTTATTAGACTGTAAATTTTGGAATGTTCAGAACGAAAAAATCACCAGTTGTTCTTCACAACTCACCTATATCATGAATGAACCGAATACCATAAAAAATATACTCAAATTAAAAATCATCGCTGTGGTGGGTATGTCCCCTAAACCGGAACGGCCCAGCCATTATGTGTCCATGTATATGAAAGAACATGGTTATACCATTATACCTGTAAATCCGGGACAAACTGAAATTGCGGGAGAAACTTGCTACCCTTCTTTAAAAGATATACCGGTCTCCGTGGATATAGTGGATGTCTTTCGCCAATCTAAACACGTACCTCCCATTGCAGATGCAGCCATAGAAATAGGCGCCAAGGCACTTTGGCTGCAGGATTATGTTATTCATGAAGAAGCAGCCCAAAAAGCAGAAGATGCTGGATTGTTGGTGGTGATGAATGATTGCATGCTGCGGCGGCATCGCCAAATTAAAAATTGAATTATTATTATGAAAAATAATTTTAAATGGGGAATCATTGGTACTGGAGGAATAGCGGGTAAGTTCGCTAACGATTTAAGTTATCTTAATAATCATACTGTGGCTGCAGTTGGCTCACGCAAACTTTCTACTGCACAACAATTTGCATCTAAATATCCAGACTGTGTAGGTTATCCCAGTTATACGGAATTGGTGACAGACCCCAATTTGGACGGTATCTATATTGCGACCCCACATAACTTTCATGTAGAACATACTATTTTGGCATTAGATGCCGGGAAACCGGTGCTATGCGAAAAACCATTTGCCATCAATACTAGTGAGGTAGAATTAATGGTTAATACGGCAACTCAAAATCAATTAACTCTCATTGAAGCAATGTGGACTCGATTCTTACCTCATATAGAAATAGTACGTAAAATTATTGAGAGTGGTGTTCTTGGCAATATTCATACCCTACAAGCAGATCACGGACAACGTCTATCAGAATCTAATAAGCCTCGTCTTTGGGAGCCTACACTTGGTGGTGGCGCATTGCTTGATCTTGGGATTTATGTGGTTTCGTTTGCACATTTAATCCTTGGAATTCCAGATAAGATTACGGCAAAATCAAATTTTACTGATAAAGGTGTAGATGAACAAACATCCGCAATTTTTGAATATAAAAATGGTGCTCAAGCCATTTTAAATACAACATTAAGGAACTCTACACCCTGCCGAGCTATTGTTTCTGGTGTTAATGGATGGTTAGAAATTGATCGTACCTTTTATAATCCAGCTGCAATGCGGGTTGTGCTTCATGATGGTACTAAAACTGAATATCCAAATAACTATAAAGGGCATGGATTACGTGAGCAGGCGATTGAGTTTTCTCGTTGTGTTAGATCAAGGTTAATTGAGTCACCTCTTATGCCGCATAGCGAAAGTATTGCTGTAATGAGATCGATGGATCAAATTAGACGGGAAATTGGGCTTCATTACCCAAATGAATAATTTTAATTGATGTAAGCATATGTATGCGTTATTCAATAGGGTTATTTAAAATAGAAGAAGCTGCGTGAGGCTCATAACCCGATGGGCATGTATTTGATTTTAAGCGGGGGTAGATAAAAGTTTTAATTAGGTCTCCCCTCTTTTACCCCAACCCATTTTTCTTCGAAGTGTTTGAAAATAGTTCGAATCTTCAAAATCAATCATCCTGATTTCAAATGGTGCTCTTTGAATAAATATTTTATCTTTGGGCTGAAGATATTCACTCACCTGTCCATCTACAGCAAAGGCTATTTTTTCAACTTCATCTTCAGGAAAACTAATTTCTAAATTCCTGTCATTGGGTAAAACAATTGGCCTAAGGGTTAAGGTGTGTGGACTGATGGGTGAAACAATAATTGCTTTTAATCTTGGCATTACAATGGGACCGCCGACTGATAAAGAATAGGCTGTGGATCCGGTGGGTGTGGCAATGATAAGTCCATCCGCTTTATAGTCAGAAACAAAACGGTCATTAGACAAAAGACGCATGGTAATAATTCGCTGTGAGCGGCCACGGTCAATCACAAAGTCATTCAATGCGTAGAATACAGATGGACCATTTCCATTAATAATTTCTGCTTTCAATACCATCCGACGTTGGAGACCATAAGATCCAGATGCAACCATATTCAGTCGATCAAACATTTCATCCACGGTTACTTCAGCCATAAAACCCAGTTCACCTAAGTGAATTCCCAAAATCGGCGTTTTGCGATGCCCCACCGCCCGAGCCGCAGAAAGCATGGTTCCATCTCCACCCAGCGTGAGTAAAAAATCTATTTGATAAAAATCTTCTGCCGATTCAATGATTCGAAACGTATGGTTGAATGTCTCAGGTAATTGACTTTGAACGCGTGTTGTCAGGAATGGGGTCAGCTTATTTTCAACTGCCCATGCCATGATGGAATCCAGCAGTTCCCAGAATCGGGGCTTATCTGTATTTCCCCAGATGCCGAACGATTTCGGCTTACGAACTTTGTTAGCCATTAACCTTCAAAATCCTTTGCAGACATTTTACCATCTGCATCTTTCATTAGCACTTGAATCCGCTGTTCCGCTGTATCAAGGTGGCTTCGTAATGTTTCCGTTAGTTTGACCCCTTCTTCAAATAAAGTCAGGCTTTTCTCCAGAGATTCATTTTTACCCTCCAATGATACGACGATTTTTTCTAGGCGCCGTAACGCAGCTTCAAAATCTAAAATTTTCTGTTTAGCCATGTTTCAATTTACTCAATCACTATTGGGAAGCATTTTCTTTTTTTCCGCTGAAAACCGACCAGAACCGGTCTTTAAAACAAAGGTCTCTCCTGCATTCACATCATCTGCATGTCGGATGATAGATCCATCATCTGAAAAGGCAATACTGTATCCCCGATGGAGAATATCTGAAGGATTTAATACGGATAGCTCTTTTTCAAACCCTTTGAGTTTTGTACTTTTCATCGATAGAAACTGGTGCATAGAAAAATCTATCTGGTGCATGATAATATCTAATTTTTCCCGATTCCGCATGATCATCATCCGCGGGTGCTGCAAGGATTGGCGGTCAACTAAATGATCCAGTTCCTGCCACAGTTGGTTCAATCGATTTTCTAGTGCGCGATGTAGTTGATTTTTTTGATGACGGATTGTTTGAGAAAGTTCCGAAATACTGGTGGATGCTAATTCAGCAGCCGCAGATGGCGTGGGTGCTCTCAGATCTGCCACCATATCACTGATGGTTACATCCGTTTCATGACCCACTGCGGACATAATTGGAATGGAACAGTCCCCAATTGCCCGGGCCAATATTTCTTCATTAAAAGCCCATAAATCTTCTAATGATCCTCCGCCCCGACCGATGATAATCAAATCGATATTGCTCATGGATTCTAATGCTTGGATCCCTGCTGCCACATCGGCGGCGGCTCCATCTCCCTGGACCAAAGCGGGACGTATGATAATATCCACTTGCGGGGCCCTGCGTTTTAATATATTGAGCATATCACGCAAGGCTGCTCCTGTTGGAGATGTGACGATGCCAATTCTTTTTGGATAGGCCGGTAAAGGCTGCTTTTTGGATTCATCAAACAACCCTTCACCCATTAATTGTTTTTTTAATGCTTCAAAGGCCAAATAAAGTGTGCCAATTCCAGCAGGCTCCATCAATTGTACCATGAGTTGGTACTGACCCCTGGGTTCGTAAACGGTAATTTTTCCCTGGATCATTACATCCATTCCATTTTCTGGCTTAAAATGAAGCGATTGGTTAAAACCCCGAAACATAACACAGCGAAGTTCTGCGCCTGCATCTTTTACGGTGAAATACATGTGGCCGGATGAATGATGTTTAAAGTTGGAGATTTCTCCCCGAACCCATACGCGGGAGAATTGAGATTCGATCTGCCCTTTTATTTGGGCTGTTATTTCAGATACAGTGAGGGTGGTACGATTACCACTCATGGCAGGTCAGGCGATCCGGCCTGTTCCCAGCAATACTGCCATAGGGATGCCAGACGGATAACGGACCTACCTAAACGATCTTTTAATAATGTTTCAGTCTCTGTGTAAAGAACATCTAAATATGGCTTTTCATAACGAAGGATTTCATAAGAATTAAGTCTTTTTGCCTGATCTTTCGTCAATAGGCTTCTGGCTTTGGTATCTGCATCAAATAGTTGGTGGTGCACCTTAAAAGATTCTTTTACAATTTTCATTGCAAACGTCCAGGGATCCTCTACTTTTTCTATCTTTCCTATTGGTTTAATTTTATGAATATATTCATTGACCAGTCGTTCTTCCCATCGGAAATGGATACCATCATTTCCAGAAAATTGACCATTATAATTGATGACTGTATGAAGCGGCATATGAAGATCGGATATATAGTGACCCAAAACACCCATATTATAAACCGCATCTTCAAATCGGTTATTTTTCATTAATTCGATAATGCGATCGCATGTTTCCTGAATGGCCCAAGGTGCAACCCCATATTTTTTTATTTTATCCTTTCCGTATTTGGATAAAAGTTTTTCATAGTCTTTGGGAATATTAGTGAATGGAAAATCATCATAATAATCTGCATCGATAAAATGACGATGAAATTCTTCTCTATCGATATCCTTATTATAATCTGGGGCTGCCGCATACCATTTGAGCGGTTCAGAATTACGCCTAAGGAATTGACCAAAAGAACCGCTCAGCTGGCGGGAAGCGCTATGATTTATGCGACGATGCCCGTCATATCCCCATGCCCCGACAAAACTTGTCAGGACAAGGGGTATAATTATAAGCCATATGATCTTGGCCCGTTTCATATTAAACGGATCTTATACTTTTTTCTTTTTATGACGATTAGCGCGCAAGCGTTTTTTCCGCTTGTGAGTATTCATTTTGCGCCGTTTACGTTTTTTACCGCAGGGCATATTACCTCTTTATTTTGTCAGATTTTCATTTACATGTGAACGCATATATTTTGCCGGTTTAAAAGTCGGCACATGGCGTTCCGGAAGAAAAATGGTTTCACCAGTCCCGGGATTTCGTGCTTTTTTTGGCATGCGATGTTTGACGCCAAAAGTGCCGAATCCTCTTAATTCTACGCGTTCGTTTTTTCCCAGGGATTCAACAATAGTCGCCATAATACCATTCATGACGGCTTCTGTTTCCACTTTAGTTAATCCTGTGGCACTGGAAACATTATCCACAATATTTTTCTTGGTCATTTTGATTACTCCATTCGCCAGCGATAGGCTGGTAATGCATCAAACCAACTGCTGACCGTTTGCCCCAAATTTCCAGATAACCAGTCCAGCAGGGAGGGGCGTTTCTTCTGCGGATGAACTGTTTTTGGTTTTCCTGAAATATGGCCCATTATTCCAGCAACCTCAATGGCATCTTCAAATGTACCAATAAGGTCTATAAGGCCTAACTCTTTTGACTGTAACCCGGTGTAAACCCGGCCATCTGCCAAAGAAATAATGTCATCTTTTTCCATGGATCTGCTTTCAGATACTGCAGCCACAAATTGGCCATACAAATCCATCACCATATCATTTAAATGTTGTCGATCTGTTTGGGTTACTTTTCTGGAATAAGATCCTACATCTTTCAGCTCACCGCTTTTCACCGTTTCAAATTCTATCCCGACTTTATCCAATAATTCAGTCATAACAGGATAATTCATGATGACGCCGATGCTGCCAACAATCGTTCCTTTATTGGCCATAATTGTATCTCCAGCCACCGCAATATAATAGCCCCCGGATGCAGCCACAGTTCCCAAACTGGATACCACCGGTTTTTCTTCTTTAACCGATTTAATTTTTTCGTAAATTTCTTGAGTCGGAGCTACCAGCCCGCCTGGAGAGTCAATACGAACAACAATGGCTGAAATATCTTTGCGCTTTCTGTACTTTTCTAATTGTTTAACTGTGTTTTCAGCTGAAATAATTGGACCAACAATTGTCACAATACCCACTTTTTTACCGGAACCTTCACCCGAGAAACCATTCAAGGATGCGCCCAACTTAAAAGCGATTACCAACGCAAAAAAACTGCCCAGCCCCCACCAGAGCCATCGCTGGTTTGATGTAGGTCTGTTTATCCCTGTTTGACCCATAATGTCAACTTTTGTCCTGGATAAATATGCTGCCCATATTTAATACCGTTCCATTTTCTAATTTTTGAAGCACGGGTCCCATGATCTTCTGCAATATGGCCTAGTGTATCCCCTTTTCTCACTTTATATGTCAATTTATTGAATCCAGGCATGCTTGAAACAGGAATGGAAGCCATGTTTACACCGGCGATGGGGATCGTTAATTTCTGGCCTATACGAATCATGCTGCGATTCCTCACTTTATTCACCGCCGCCAAATCGTGAACTGAAATTCGATACTTTTTGGCAATGGTCCACAGACTTTCGCCATTCCGGACTTTATGAGAAACAAATTGAGGGGCAAATCTTTCATTCTCGGGAAGCGCATTATAATTAGCCATAAAAATATCTTTTTTCCCCTTGGGGATTTTTAAGGCGTACCCTTTTGTTGGTGTAGCCGACTGCCTCAATTCGGAATTCAAATTCCGTAACTTTTTATAGGTTGTTTCTGCTGATCGGGCTAAAACCATTAAATCTGCACTTTTTTCAATCTGAACAATATCATATCCAAATGCAGGTTTTTTCTTTTCCTTCTTATAAAATCCATATTTCTCTTGATTTTCAGCAATAATAGTCGCTGCTAAAAAATATGGGATATAATTCCGTGTTTCTCTTGGAAGTGAATGAAGCTGCCAGAAATCAGATGTTTGATGAATTCGTGTGCCTCGTCTCACTCTGCCTTCTCCCGCATTGTATGCAGCTAACGCTAAATACCAATTGTCAAATTCATCATATAAGTCGGTTAAATATGCACAAGCGGCTCGGGTAGCTTTTTCCGGATCCCGACGTTCATCTACATACCAGTTTCTTTCTAATCCATAAAGCTTTCCTGTAGAATATATAAATTGCCACATACCATTTGCTGCAGCTTTTGAGTACGCTTTGGGATTAAACCCAGATTCAATCATGGCAAGATACACTAACTCCGGCGGTAAGTTGCATTCATGAATGATCTGGTTTATCATGGGTCCGTAAACGTCCAACCGATCCAGCCAGATTTCAAACTGCCGTCTTCCCTTTGTCTGGAAATACTTTATTAATTGATCAACTTTTTTATTCCGAACCAAAGGAATATGACCATCCCGATCATCCACAACAATAAATTTAGTCGCACCCATCTGCACTTCCAGCGGTTCCGTGATCGATGTAATATCCATTCGGAGATGTTCAGCCGTAATGACACCATCTATTTTATCTATGGTGTTAAAACTATGGGTATAAAGATTAATTAATCCATCCTCGAACCGATCAAATTCCTCTCGATCTTCATCATTCATATCACCATACTGATCCGCTTCAGTCAATAAATCAAAAATGCTATTTAAGTTATAAACCACCTCCAGAGAATCTTCCATAACATCCGCAATAAGAGCATCGGATAATAGCACTTTTACATCACGTAAAAGCTGAGGCAAACGGTTCTGATTCGTTTCAAATCCATTACCGTTTTTATCATTTTCATCCGCAGGTCGGATGGATTTATTTTCTTGAGGAAAACCCAGTGACAGGTTAACCATCAATAGGATAATAATTCTTGTAAATGTATGTTTCATTAATATTTAGCTCTAATTTTGCTGGCGAAATTACCCGACGAGATCGTCCTCAGTCAAGCCTTTTTCCGCCTGTTTTGATTTATAAATTTAGGAGGGTGCCCTACCACTGGTTGAAAATCCCTTCCCATCCTATCAGTTTCAGCTTGATACAAGTCGACCCATCTTTTTCTTTAGTGGACAGAATTGACAATGATACTCTTTGCAAAAATTTGATTCTAATTCAAAGATGCCCTGAAGAATTGGAAATATTTTTAACTGACTTTTATTTAAAAAGGAGGAAAACTGTTTTTCCACCTTCCCATAGGTATATCCCAATTTTAGGCAAAGCCAATCTTGTTTCAATGCCTGGTAAGATTCATAATCTCTCTGCAAAAGACACGCAGCTGCAGACAAGGGATTAAATACATTACCTACCAATTCATTATATAAATTTTTGTGGTTATTGAATGCCAGTATAGATGGAATTTGATTGGGTTGCTTATTAAAGGCCTGAAACATTTTAAATAACTGGCTGGCAATTGAGAGTCGTTTTTCCGGCCAGCCATTTGGGCGGATACCACGATGATGCCATTTGATTGATTGAATGATGGAATGATTTTCACCCATTCCATTCTGAAAGTATTTAAGTAATTGAAGGAAATTTTCTTCATTTCCTCCTTTACCTAACAATCTAAAAGAATCTTGTAAAGCCCATTTCTTCCATTCATAAGATTGATATTGCTTCACCCGGCGGGAACGGCGATCTAAACCCATGGCAGTGAGTGTGTCAGTCATTGATTGACTCAAAATACCTTTATGGAGATCGCAACTATTGGCCGGTACTGTTAAGTTCAAATGAATCTGAAGCCCCTTCCACTCTGAATCCATTTTATCTGGGATAGTCGTAATGTGGAGAATAATATTTTGATAATTTGGATCCTTATCATGACCGTGATAGAACCAATCTCGAGAGCGAATGTGACATTCAATGTTACCGGAGACAAATTTCCCGTCTGAAAATAGAATAACATTATTAATATCCGGCCCTTCATTTGGATTGGCAGTACCAGGTTGAATCACCATAATCGAATTGCCTTTCAGATCTTTGATTAGGGTTCCGGGCTTAACATTCAACCAGGTGCGAAGGATATCTTTTTCAAGGATGGGTGTATCCGAAACGTGATGCAGCATCACCGGAGTTTGAACCGGATCCTGATAAAATAGTTTATGCTGAATCATGCCACATTTCTTTTAACGCTATTACTTCTTTCCTAACATTTTTTACAAATTGATGCCGATCTTCGTAATTAATTTTTTGGGTATTAATGGGTTTTCCAATTCTTAATTCGAGTGATTGCCGATGTAAAGCAAGGCCATTTTTTCCTAGCGCGTTCCTCGTGCCGCATAAGGCAATCGGAACCACAGGTATTCCCATCTGTAGTGCCATGATGAGTCCCCCTTTTTTAAATGGTTTTACCTCTCCATTTATAGAGCGGGTTCCTTCAGGAAAAATGATGATCGATCGGGGATTTTTCGCCATGGATTCCTTCGCTTTATCTAATGAATTGAACGCTTTTTTATGACGTGTTCTGTCTACGAAAAAGTGTCCTCCCGCCATCATTGCCCATCCAAAAATTGGAATGCGCTTTAATTCGATTTTAGCAATGGATACGACATGAAAGGGAAGTCCGCCAAAAGCCAGGGGAATATCCAAAGCAGATTCATGATTCGCTGCAAAAACATAATGCCCGGTGGGATCCAAATTGCCCAACCCAATCACCCGATATTTCAAACCGCTAACAGCTAATATTAATTTAGACCAGGTTTGAGCAACCCAACTTAGAAATTTACCACGCCATTCAAATAAAGATACCAACATACCCACTATGCATAAAATAATTGTCCAGAAAATGACATTGACAAATACCCAGACAAAGCGAAAATTAATCAAGAACCGTTGCACCCATATAAGATTGAAGTACTTTGGGAATTGAAATGGAACCATCTTTATTTTGGTATGTCTCTAACAATGCCACCAGTAGCCGTGGTGTGGCCACACCACTCCCATTCAAGGTATGAACAAAATTTACTTTTTTATCCAATGATTTGCGAAATCGAATATTCCCGCGCCGTGCTTGAAAATCTTCAAAATTACTGCAGGATGATACTTCCAGCCATTTTTGCTCGCCCGGCGCCCATAATTCAATATCATAACATTTGGCAGCGGAAAAACTCAAATCTCCCGTGCATAATTCAATAACGCGATATTTCAACCCAAGTGATTGAAGAATTTTTTCTGCATGGGTCACCAATGTTTCTAATTCAGCATATGAATTTTCTGGTTTTACAAATTTCACTAACTCAACTTTATTAAATTGATGGAGCCGTAAAAATCCCCTTGTATCTTTTCCATATGAACCCGCTTCCCGTCGAAAACACGCCGAATAGGCTGTATAATTGATAGGCAGTTGATCTTCCACAAGGATTTCATCCCGATGGATATTGGTAACCGGAACTTCCGCAGTTGGGATCAACCATAAGCCATCTTTTTCGGATGGGTACATATCTTCAGCAAATTTTGGTAGTTGCCCTGTAGTAATGGCTGATTCCGAGCGAACAAGGAAGGGTGGAAATATTTCGGTGTATCCATGCTGCTCCGTTTGAATATCCAGCATAAAATTAATCAGGGCACGCTCCAATTTGGCCCCTTTCCCAATATAAAGCGGAAACCCGGAGCCTGAGATTTTTGCACTCCGTTCAAAATCAAAAAGGCCTAAGGACTCCCCTAACTCTAAATGATTTTTAAGTTTAAATTCGTATTTTGGTGATTCTCCCCATTCCCGAACCAGGGGATTATCTTTTTCATTTGTTCCGATCGGAACCGATGCATGTGGCAGGTTTGGGAGGCTTAACAAGTGGCCATCCAATTCTGTTTTGGATGCTTGGGTCTTTTCTTCTAAATCTTTAATCTGCTGGGAAACTTTTCGCATGGCTTGAATGGCATCATTTGAATCCTCTCCCGCCCGTTTTGCTTCCGCAATTTCATCAGACACCTTGTTTCGAAGTGCTCTTAAATCATTGGCTTCACCCATTTGTTTCCGATAGAAGGTATCAATATTTAAAATTTCGCTGATAGCAATCGTTTCGCCTTTCGAATTCAGTTGTTTTTCTACAGTTTCTGGGTTGTTACGAATGGTTTCAATGGGTAACATTTAAATATCCTCTTCGAATATGGGGAGTAATTTTGGATTTATATCCATTAAATTGGATAATAAATTATCTTTTTCTGATACTAATTTATCACCAATTCCCCATGGAATTCCGATACCTGAATCATCCCATTTAACGCCATACTCATCTTCAGGGTGATATGTATTTGTACATTTATATTGAAAAATAGCCGTATTCGATAAAACATAATATCCATGGGCAAATCCCGGAGGAATATAAAAACGAGTATGGTTTTCGTCATCTAAAATGGCCGATTCATATAGCCCAAACGTGGGGGAATTCTGGCGGATATCCACCGCCACATCCAACACCTTGCCTGCACTGGTCCAAACCAGTTTTCCCTGCGGGAATTTTAATTGGTAGTGCAATCCTCTAAGAACGCCCTTGGTTGATTGTGCCTGATTATCCTGAACAAAATTTGAGGGCAATCCTAAAGCTTGAAAATCAGAACTTTTAAAAGATTCAAAAAAATATCCCCGTGAATCCAAATGAACTGTTGGTTGGATTTTAATCACGCCTGCAATAGATGTTTGCATCACTTTCATGAGGGTGACTTCCTGCCAACATTATCGTATGTAAAACCCCTAGATTCCAATCCCTGAATATTGATAATATTTTTTGTATCAAGAAGGACAGGTGTTTTCATTAAATCTTTTAATTTATTTAAGTCCATGCCGCGGAATTCATTCCATTCCGTGAGTAGAATACAGGCATCCGCATTTTTCACCGCATCCTGCCAGGAATCAAAATATTGAATATTCGGAAAATGGTTTTTGAAATTGTCCATGGCGATGGGGTCGTAGGCTTGAACTGTCGCTCCGGATTCAGCTAAATTAGACACAATTACTATAGATGCAGCTTCACGGACATCATCGGTTTGTGGTTTAAAAGCCAACCCGAGAACGGCCACAGTTTTCCCCTTGAACGATCCTCCCATGAGACGTTTTAATTTATCTACCATCCTGACTTTTTGAGACGCATTCGTCTTGATCGCCGCTTCAACGGTAAGTAATGGACTCCTGTTTTTCTGCCCCATAGCTACCAGTGCATGGGTATCTTTTGGAAAGCAGGATCCGCCATATCCCGGCCCTGGATGTAAAAATTTTGCACTGATTCGGCCATCGAGTCCCATGGCTCGCGCCACATCTTGAACATCTGCACCCACTGCTTCACATAGATTCGCAATCTCATTAATATAACTGATCTTTAATGATAAAAATGCATTGGCCGCATATTTAATCATTTCCGCCGTTTCTACTGTTGTAGAAATGATGGGTGTTTCATTAATATACAAAGGTTGATAAACTTCACCCATAACCTTGATTGCCTTTTGAGTTCTTGTACCTATGACAACGCGGTCAGGATGCAAAAAATCTTTCACCGCCGCACCTTCTCTTAAAAATTCCGGATTGGACACATAATCAAAATCGCCGTTGGGATTCACAGAACGAATGATTTCTTCGATTCGCTTTCCCGTGCCGATTGGAACGGTACTTTTAGTGCAAATAATTTTGTATCCATTTAAATTTTCGCCAATGGTTTTTGCTACAGATTCGATGGCACTCAAATTCGCTTCTCCATTACTCCCTTGAGGTGTGCCAACAGCGACAAAAATTATGTCGGCATTCTGAATGGATTCTGGAACGTCATGAGAAAAATGAAGCCGCCCTTTGGCAACATTTTGCTTTACCAGAGATTCGAGCCCCGGTTCATAGATCGGAATCTCGCCTGCCTTGAGGCGCTCGATTTTATTTTGGTCAATATCCGCACACGTTACCTGATGCCCAAATTCTGAAATACCCGCACCACTCACAAGCCCCACATAACCAGTACCCACAAATGTAATTTTTTTCATTTAATTATTTTAATTTCATTTTAAGATAATCCTCTTCTGCGGCGCATGATCCATTCAGCACACAATAAGAATATTACAATAAATAATAGGAATTTACTTTCGTTGAATTTAATGATATTCGCCCTGAATTCTCGTCGAACTTTTGGATGTAATTTAATCATTAAACTGTCTCGGGAATCCCAAGGTAAATACTGTCCACCAGTTTGGTTGGAAATAGATGTGAGCAGCTTTTTATTTAAATAAACCTGGTTGAGTTCAATTTGACTTTCCAGCACCTGAAACAGGCCTTTTTGAATTGGTTCCTCTTCCGATTCAAAGGATATTGAATATTGATATTCCCCCGGGCCTGGGGCACGGAATTCTCCCATCCATCTTTGTTCTTCAATGTTAAATAAAATGTCCCGCATGAGGATTTCTTTCAAATTAAGGGATACGGTTATCATCACGTTTTTCTTTGGTTCAGATGATTGTATGAATGGCTGATTTCCGGCAATTTGAACCATTTCACCCTGTTGAAATCGATTTTTATTTAACCTGAAAAAGTTCTCATGCTCACCACCAGTTTTTAAGAGCCAGGAAATAGACTGATCCCAGATGGTTGAGAATGCGTGGGTTTGGGATAATTTTTGTTCAAGAAAATATAATGTATTCATATCAGGTGATGTCCACACCATTGTTCTAATATTTTCATGTTGATTTCGAATCCACAATGGCCTTTCAAATTCGGTAATAGCTAACGTGTAAGACGAATCGTTTTGGCCGGTTATAAACATGTTTTGATGAAGAGGCGGCAATTCAAATTCATCCATCCATCTCTCATGCGTAAAATCCCAAAATACTGGGTTATTTTCAAGAGTAAATTCCTCCAATTCTACCCCTAAAATAGAGGTAATTCCTTTTAATGAATTATTCGACTGGTTGGGTCCCGAAATTAAAAATAAGGCCGCCTGATTGGATAATACTTTTTTCCCCAAAATGCGTACAAAATTAGCAGTTAATGGTTTGATTGGATAGTTTTCAAAAATTATGAGTTCATAGGGTGTTTCCCAAAAAGATTTGATTCCCGGACGAAATTGTGTTTCGGTCATACGTACAAAATGATCTAATTGAATCCGTGGGTTGCGATTTAATGCCCGTTTGAGTACCGCTGTATTTTTATTGGGGCTCCCCGTAAGGAGGGCAACCTTATATCGCTCTTTTAACACAAGGATGTTAAACTGTTGGCGGTTATTTTGAATATTGATTTCATCTTCAACTGACGAAACACGTACTTCATAATTTTGTTTACCGATATCTTTTGGACGAAATCGAAAATTGATTTCTTTCTTTGATCCCAATCCCGACAAACGGATATGTTTTGAACCAAGTAATTGACGATTGTTAAACAGTGATACGCTTAATCTGTCACTTATATTTCCCAAAGATTGGACGATAACATTTACATTGACCCCATCACTTTTTAATACTACTGTGGGTACATCGATCGATTGAATGGCCACATCAACCAATTCACTTCCTTCTCCAATACCAATTGTATGAATCGGGAAGTCTAATTGGTGAAATTCTCGAAGCGGATTTTTTCCTTCCGTAATTAATCCATCAGAAATGATTATCGCACCCGCCAGATTATTTTCATCTTGTTTTATTCTTTCTGAAACTATCCCCAAATTGGTTGTTACTCCTTTCCCTTCAAGGTTCGGCCCATTCACTTTTTGGATTTTATCTGCAAATTGATATAAATCATACGAAATATTTTTTTCGGAGAGACCATCCACAAATGACTGTACTCCTGATTGAATCGCTTGAATTGAAGGAGTCTTATGATATTTTATACTAGCTGAATTGTCAACAAAAATTGCCCAATGTAGTTCTTGTTCCTTTTCACTTGAAAAATTCAAAACTGGATTCAGTAATAAAATGATTAGAAAAAATAAAACAAGTGCTCGAATACTCAGTAATAATGAATACCATTTTTCATGAGAAAAAATTTTATAAAGAAATAATGTCAACCCCATACCCATAAACAAAGTTACCCATAGAACTAAATCGGTATCATGCAGAAGTGAAACTCCCATGGCTTAAGCCATTTGCATATTGGGTAGAATGGGAAAATCAATGGTGCTCTTTATTCCTTTAGACAGATATAATTCTCCTAAATAAGCAATCATGGCTGCATTATCTGTACAAAGGTCTAAGTCAGGAAAAATCACTTTTTTCCCAGATAACTTATTTAAAGAACAATCCCGTAACAAAAGATTTGCAGCCACACCACCGGCAATGACACAGGTATGGCAATGTGTGTTTTCTAAGGCCCATTTTAATTTGGTTATTAATACATCAATAATGGCTAGTTGATAACTGGCAGCCACATCTTTTAAATTTGCATTTTTGTGCTCATCCATATAATATAATAGTGATGTTTTCAGTCCGCTAAAACTGAATTCCAAATTATTCTTTTTCATCATGGCGCGGGGAAATCGAATTGCATTTGGTTTGCCACCCTTGGCCAATTTTTCAATTTCAGGCCCACCTGGATATGACAATCCTAATATTCGCGCACCTTTATCAAACGCTTCTCCTGCAGCATCATCACGACTTTCTCCCATCAACTGATAATCATTAAAGTTTTTCACATGCCACAATTGTGTGTGCCCTCCTGAAACGAGAAGACAAATGAATGGAAATTCTAACGAAGGATCCGCCAAAAAGTTCGCGAATATATGGGCCTCTAAATGATTCACACCGATAATGGGCAACCTCAATCCTAACGCAAGCCCCTTCGCAAAGCAAACGCCTGTAATAAGCGTTCCAGATAAACCAGGTCCCTGAGTCACCGCAATACCCTCTAATTCCTTTTTAGAAATTCCACAATCATTTAGTGTGTCGAAGACCATTTCGTTTAAGAATTTTTCATGCTCTCTTGAGGCAATTTCAGGGATGACGCCACCATATTTTTCATGGATGGATTGGGACCTGATATGTGATGAGATTATAACACCGTCCCGACAAACCGCAGTAGCCGTTTCGTCACAGGATGTTTCAATCCCCAGAACGATCAACCCACCCTCTTGGTGACCACCAGTTCAATACTTTTCGGAGACAAATCCATCCAATCTATCACATCAACCGGTGTTTGGACTTTTACATCGTAAAATTGCTGCTGCGCATTCCATAATTTGAAATCAACTATAATAGAAATATCATCCGGTTGGAGATTGGCAATATAACTCATACCACCCACGACAGTGAGGGATACTGTTTGAGGACTTACAAACACTTGCAGGTCTTCTGATTTATTCAATATTTTAACTGGAATCTCACTAATAATTCGTTCACTAATCGATTGAACGCTCTGTTGAAAGTTGACGTTTCTCGGGGTGTATTCAATTAACTGTCCTCGCTCAGCTTCCAAGGCAAGGGTTAGAGAAATTCGGTTAGTGGCATTTAGAACTGTGTCCGGTACAGAATAGACATTTATTACATTTTCAACAATATTCCATGATCCAGCAATCTTCACTTTATCAGGTGAAATGATAGGTGGACCAACCAGCGTATATCCCGGAGCCGGTTGAATCAATATATTTGGAAGAATGGAAACCACTTTCTCTTTATATTCATCGAGGCTGATATGTACCGAACTGGGGTATATCACTTCGACATATTTCACATCAAAAGTGGAAGGAATGACTACTTTTTGCGGATATCGTTCAAAATATTCATTGAGTAAAAAATCATATTCTTCTGAAATGCGCTCTAAATCCAAAACAAGCTTGAAATCAGGAATAAAGTTTTTAAGAATAATCGTCTTGAATAGTGATCGTCCTCTACCACGCAGTCGAACCTTTGCTGAAGAGGGAACTTCTTTTTTGTGGGCATGACCAGCGGGTAAATTTCGTGCCTCGATTGGTACATCAACTACCATGGTATATTCGTTTTCACTCACAACAAATAACCACAATAATAAAGCCAACCCCATTGCACCCAGCCGAATCCCCAACTTTTGCAAGAATAGGAAGGACTTTATGTCTTTAGCGTTGGGTACCTTCCCCATAATGGATTGGGTTATTCAGCGGTAGAATTATTCCGCCGCTGGTTCAGAATCACTTTCAGTTTCATCTGTGGATGCCGGGGGGATTTCGATTTTCTCTCCTACTGGACCTTCCTGACTGTCCAGATAATCCTGAACATCATCTTGTTTATCTGGTTTATCGACACTGAGTTCATCTGAAAAAAGAACAACCTTTTTATCCTCTGGTTTAACTTCCATCACAACACCCTTCAATTTTTGACCGGGTTTATATTTAGAAGAAAGTGCTTTGCGCTGGCGCTTGGGCTGGCTGCCAAAAGGAATGATGCCTTCCACATCTTGATCCAAATTCAATATAATTCCTTTATCCAAAACACGGACAATTTCCCCTTCCACTTCTTTACCTGTTTCGAATTGTTTCACTAAATCTGGCCAGGGATCATCGCCTACTTGCTTTAAACCAAGTGCAATCCGTCTGCTTTCTCGAGAAACTTCAAGCACACGTACTTCAACTTCCTGTCCTTTTTCAATGATTTCTTTTGGATGACGAACAATTTTTGTCCACGACAAATCGGATACATGTATTAAGCCGTCTATACCTTCTTCCAGTTCAATGAATGCACCAAACTGTGTCAGGTTTATTACGGATCCTTTGACAACGGTACCCATCATATATTTTTCTTCAATCTGATCCCATGGATCATCCTGAAGTTGTTTGGCACCCAGGCTAATCTTTCGATCTTCCGAATTAATGGCCAGTACAACTGCTTCAAGTTCATCACCAAGCGTATACATTTCTGAAGGATTTTTTATATGGCGTGTCCAAGACATTTCTGACACATGGACAAGCCCTTCAATACCCGGTTCAATTTCAACAAATGCGCCATAATTTGTCATACTAACAATTTTACCCTTAATATTGGTTCCCTCTGGGTATTTCTCATCGACATTATCCCAGGGATGGGGTGTTAATTGTTTCAACCCAAGGGAGACACGCGTTTTCTCCTGATCAAAATCAATGATTTTAACGGTAAGCGTATCATCCATCCCGATCAATTCAGAAGGGTGATTGACGCGACCCCAACTTAAATCGGTAATATGGAGCAACCCATCAATACCGCCAAGATCAATAAATACACCAAAATCAGTAATATTTTTTACGCGGCCTTCCATGACACTTCCTACTTCAAGCTTTTTAAATAATTCATCCCGTTGTTCCGCCATACTTTCTTCTAAAATTGCTTTATGGGATACGACAACATTTTTACGGAATTCATTGAACTTTACAACCCGAAGATCTATATCTGAATCGATATATTTATCAAAATCTTTTACAGGTCGGATATCAATTTGAGATCCGGGTAAAAATGCTTGAACACCATTTAAATCCACGATCATTCCACCTTTAATTCGGCGAATAATCCGTCCACTGATGATTTCACCCGTTTCATGATGATTCCGTAATTCAGTCCAACGCCGGAGAAAGTCTGCTTTTTCTTTCGATAGAACCGTTTTGCCACTCTCATCTTCCATTCGTTCAAGATAAACATCCAGTTTCTCACCCACCTCAGGTAGGTTTTCTTCAGTGAATTCATTTCGGAGAATGACGCCTTCTGATTTAAATCCAATGTCAATGAGAATTTCTTTTTCATTCATCCCAATGACACGTCCAGTAACAATTTCACGTTCATTTATTTCAGAAAAAGTTGATAAATATCGATCTTGTTCTTCTTGGGGAACTTCTTCGATTATTTCTGAATTAAGAAGTTCTTCCATAGATACTTCTCGGACATCATTAAAGAGATCTAATCCTAAGTAATTTAATTCTGGTTTTGCCTCCTCGGCTGGTGTATCTATTTCCGGAGATTCATCTTTGGTTGTTTCCACATTATTCGTTTCTTCATCCAACGATTCTACATCAGATAATTCTTCGTTATTAGAAGTCAATGGCGCTTCTTCAACGATTTCAGCGCTGACTGCTAATTCCACGGAATTTTCAGTCGGTTCATCGACAGGTTTTTGTTCTATTTCACTCATGTTTGTTATGTTTCCTATGGTTAATGATTTCTTACTTTGTTGACCATAAAGTCAACCTGCTCATCAATCGTTAGTTGTGATGTGTCCACCTCAATAGCATCATCCGCTTTTTTTAAAGGTGAATGGGATCGTTCCGAATCGAATCTGTCCCGTCGGCGAATTTCCTCAACCAAATCATCAATGGTTTTTTCTTCTCCGATTGCCTTTAAATCCAGTTGACGTCTTTTTGCCCTAACAATATCTTCGGCAACCAGAAAAAATTTAACATCGGCTTTTGGAAAAACGATTGTTCCAATATCCCGTCCTTCGATCACACAATCCTGGTTTTTCGCACTCTTTCTTTGGATGGCAACCATGTGATTTCTCACTTGAGGAAGTGCGCTCACAGCACTTACATGGGAGGTCACCTCCGGCTTTCTAATAAGTGTCGAGACGTCCTCTTTATTCAGACAAACAACCAATTTGTCATCCGTTTTATCAAAATGGATATCCATTTCCTGGATGAGAAGTTGTAATGCTTCCTGATCTGCCAACGCAATATGATTCCTCAAAACGGACAACGTTACACAACGATACATTGCACCCGTATCCATATAAGTAAACCCTAATTTTTGGGCTACCAATTTGGCTGAGGTACTTTTTCCTGTTGCGGCGGGTCCGTCTATGGCGACAATCATCTTTTATCCACTCTCAATGAGCCAAGAAATTTACGGCTCTATATAAAGATAACCAATAAATATGACATTTTATAAAAAAGATTAATCCTTCATTTTATGTAAGGACTTGATTTCACTCTCTTTTAAATTTCGCCATGCACCTAAGGGAATATCTCCCAATTCAATCGGGCCAAACTGAATACGTTCCAAACTGAATAATTTTCGTTTCATACGGTACATCAATCTTCGAACTTCTCGCTTCTTCCCTTCATAGAGTCTGAGGCGTACAATGGCACGCCCTTTATGTTGTTTTTGCTCAACAACTTCAGCCCGCCCCCACTCTTTTTGACCGATATATACTTTTTTTTTCATTCGATTAATTTCCCAATTTCGAAAAGTATTATCGATTTCAACTTTGTAAATCCGAGGAATTCTATTTTTTGGATGCATAAGCCGATTGGCCAATTCACCATCATTGGTTAAGATGAGTAACCCGGTAGTATCTTTATCTAACCGACCCACTGGAAATAGACGTTCCTCTGATTGAATAAGGTCCATAACTGTTTTTCGCCGGAGGGGATCTTTAACGGTTGTAATGTATCCATTGGGTTTATTCAGCAAAATGAGGCGAATATTTGATTCTGGTTGAATACGTTTATTATCATAACGCACCTCATCAGACGATTGTACATTATAAGCGGGGTTTATTTCCACAATGCCATTTACCGTAACCGTTGCCCCTTGAATTAATTCGTCTGCTTCTCTCCTTGAGGAAACACCTGACTGGGCTAAATATTTATTTAAACGCATTAATTTGATCTGAAAGGGCCGGCTGTTCTTCCAGTAATTCTGATACTTCTTTGAGTTTCGGCATTTCTGAAAGTCGGTTTAATCCGAACGCTTGAAGAAATTCATCCGTCGTAGTATAGAGCAAAGGTCTTCCCGGTCCTTCATCTCTTCCTTTAATTTTAACAAATGATTTTTTTAATAATGTTTTAAGAACTCCGACACAATCTACCCCCCGAATTGCTTCCATATCTATCCGACTTATCGGTTGTTTATAAGCCACAATCGAAAGGGATTCTAATGCAGCTTGGGATAAATGAAGCTGTCCTGTTTTATTTAGTAATCGGCGAATATAATTATCATACTCGGGTTTGGTTCTGAGCTGAAATCCACCGGATACGTTTTGTATTTCAATGGCATTTCCTTGGTCAACATACTGTTGGGTTAACCTCAGGATTACTTCCTCCAAGTTGGGTGGGTTATCTTCAAATACTATATTGACTTTTTTTTGGGTCAAAGGATCGGGGCTGGCAAAAAGCAATGCTTCAATAATGAGATCTATATTCTCGTGTACCATTAATTTTTTTCTAAACGATGAATTTTAATTTCGTCAAATAATTTATTTTGGTAAATACTAATCTCGTTCAATCGCATCAAGTCGAGAATCGCTAGAAAGGTTACAATGACTTCAATTTTATCTTTACATTTCGATAATAACCGCTTGAAAGTCAACGTGCCATCTCCGTCAAAAGACTTTAGAATGGTACGTTTCTTTTCCTCCAGACTCACAGGCTCTTGATGCAATTCATAAGATGTGATGACTGGCATCCGATCCATCGCTATTTTAAAGTAATGAGCTAAATCAAATAAGTCCACTTTTTTTAAGTAAATACCTATATCATCAACACCTTCCACTTCTTGATACGCGGACCGTTTATGGCGATAACTCTGATCATACCATTTCAGTGATAATTCTTCAGATACTTTTTTAAATCGCTGATATTCTAATAATTGCTGGACCAATTCAGTTCTGGGATCAATGGGCTCACCTTCTTCATCTAATTCCGGTCGCGGGATAAGCATTCTGGACTTAATACGCATCAGGGAGGCTGCCATGATAATAAATTCACCTGCCACAGATAAATTCATGGTTTTTATATCTTCAATAATCTGGAGATACTCCGCCGTGATTTGCGCAATGGGAATATCATAAATATCTATTTCATCCCGCCGGATAAAATATAGCAAGAGGTCAAGGGGGCCTTCAAAATGGTCGAGTTGGACTTTATACACTGGATTCTCTATAATTCAGTCCCATGGCTTCCCGGGCTTTCTTGAGATAAATATCAGCAACACTCCCAGCTTTTTCTGATCCCATCTTTAATTTTTCCAATACAAAGTCTTTATGATTTGAAAGGTAATCTCTTTTCTTCCTAAATGGTTCAAACTGATTCCAAAAACATTCAAATAATTCTTTTTTCACATCTCCATACCGTAAACCAGGTGACGCAAATCGATCGGCCAATTCTTTTCTTCCAGTCTCATTTAGGAATAAGCAATAAAGCTGGAACAAAGGGGTATTCGTATCTTTCGGTTCATCGACCCCTACGGAATCGGTGACAATTGACATAAATTGTTTTCGGATTAATTTTTCCGAGCCAAAAATGGGAATCATATTGCCATAGGATTTACTCATTTTTTGTCCATCTATCCCGGGAACCAATTGGGTTGTTTGATCAATATCGGGTTCCGGAATAACAAATACTTCCTCAAACGTTTGATTGAACCTAATAGCGATATCTCTTGTCATTTCAAGGTGTTGTTTTTGATCTTTACCCACGGGAACGATTTCTCCTCCAAATAATAAAATATCCGAAGCCATTAATATTGGATATGAATACAATCCAACATTTGCCGACATTCCCCTGGCCAATTTATCTTTATAAGATATGGCGCGATCCAACAATCCTACATTCACAATATTCGACAGTAACCATGTTGATTCACAAACCTGTGGCACATCACTTTGTATCCAAAATGTTGATCGATCTGGATCCAAACCCAAAGCAATAAAATCCATGGCTGCATTCAATGTGTTTGAAGCCAGAAAATCTTTGTCCTTAATCGTCGTTAAGGCATGGTAATTGACAATAAAACAAAACAGATCATTTTCTTCCTGATACTTTATCATTCGGGACATCATGCCAAAATAATTACCAAGATGCAAATCACCGGAAGGCTGAATACCGCTTAAAACACGCTTCATTTAAAAAGACTCCATAAATAAGTATGGCCGCCATGCCATTTGTTTTTCCTGAATAAATTGTTGGAAGTAGTGGATTTTATTTGGCTTTTTTGGAAACCGTTTTAATGGCATTCTCGCCTCTTCTGGCGTTTGATTACCTTTTTTACGATTGCAAGTCTGACATGCCGTTACCAAATTGTCCCAGGAATCCATCCCTCCGCGATGCTTCGGTAAAACGTGATCCATGGTAAGAGATCCTTTTTTAGTATTGCAGTACTGACACTGGTGCTTATCCCGAATCATTAAGTTTTTACGACTTAGAACAACATCCATTTTATTGTGTTTGACAAAACCTTTCAGTTTAACAATGCTCGGCAATGACAAGGTTACAGATGGTGAATGAACCGCTTCATGATACGATTCCAAAATGTCTACTTTTTCGTTGTAAAACAGGCAGATAGCCCGCCGGGCAGTGCAAATATCCATGGGTGAATAATTGGTATTGAGCACTAGAACCGACCGATTCAGAATAGATCCATTTTTTATGGGTGTAATCATAGCATAGAATTTACATCGTTGTTTACTCAGACAGAATGTATAAGTGAATTGAACAGGGAAAAATTCCGAATAACTTATTTAAAGACTTTATTGGGAAAATATTAATGTAAATTCCCTACGATTTTTGAAACATTTTTTGCAGCAGGGAAGCTCGTTTAATTCGAGCACAGTACCCGCTACTGTAATCGCTTAGACCCCTTTTATTCCATCCGAAAGGAGAAGGATTAGGATCGTTGATGAAGCGAAAGTCAGGAGACCTGGGCAAAAATGTACATCCACTGACTTTCGGGAGAAAAGGTCATGATACGAACCCAATTTTATATTTTTCATTCGGTCACATTAGACATTCTCTCGCCGATTTTGGCGGGAACCATTGTCTAAAATTTTACCTCTTATCATTTTAACCCATATACTTTGGGGTATCCAACCTCAAATAAAGGGGTTCGTCCGTAACGGCAATACACCCCTTCCCAATGCCATCATTGTTCATCAGCCAACCGGTGCATGGACTGTTACAGATGAATATGGATATTTTTCATCCATAGGAAGTGTTGGAGATTCCATTACAATATTTCATTATGGCTATAAACAATACCAAGCTGAAATTCCCTTTGAATCTCCAATCATTGTCCAATTGGACTTAAACCCTTTAGAGATGAAGACTATTCACGTAATCGGGAAAAATAATAAAATGCAGGTGACCCATTTCCAGGTAAAATCTGGACGAAACTTGTCCACTACGCTGGGATCGATTCCGTCTATCATGTTGCGGACATATGGCGGTCCCGGAGGGTTAAGTACCGTTTCTATTGATGGAGGACTATCATCTCATACTAAAATCGTGTGGAATGGCATTGATTTAACCAGCCCCCAAAATGGGCTGACAGATTTATCTCAAATTCCCAATTTCTTTATCAACCAAATCTCTATGGGGAGCACTTCTGCTTTATCATATGGGTCAGGAAGTATTGATGGATCCCTTGAAATTCAAAGTTCAAAATCACCTCAAATTGATTTTTCGACCGGAAGTTTTGGCACTCAATCCCTCGCGGTCCGGACAAATTTTGCGAATAAAAAGGGCTCCGTATCTCTGGGTATAGGACAATATAAATCGGTCGGTGATTTTGCTTACAGTAATAATGGGTCTTCGGGAAGAAGAAGAAACAATCAATTTGACCAATCATTTTATTCTTTCGAATCCAGTCACACCATTAATGAACAATGGTTCGTATTGTTACAATCTTTGGGGACAAATCAGAATCGGGGCATACCGGGATTGGTTTTTTCCCCTTCGCCCAAAGCACACCGCCAGGATGATTTACGATTAACCCAGATTAAATCTCTCTGGCAAATTCCCAACCACTTGTTTTCCTTTTCAGTCACAACGCGAAAAAGTGATGAACATTATATCAATCCACAATATGCGGTCGACAGCAATCATGGCCTATCTACCAATCAATTGGAACTCGGTTGGATAACAAAACCCTTGGAATCCATTGAAATAGAGCAAAAAATGACCATTAAAAAAGAATCCATTTCAAGTACAAATACAGATACCATTTCACGAATTATCCAGACTTATTCCCATTCTATTCGATGGGATTTAACACGGAATTTGTCGAATGAAAGCGGCCTTCGATTCGATAAAGAAAAAAGTAATTTCAGCGTATGGACATGGCAATCAGGATTTGAATATCTGATGAAAAATAGTTCTTTTTCTGTCACAGGCGGTTATGGGTTTCGATATCCAACCTTTAACGACTTATACTGGAATCCTGGTGGAAAATCCACCCTTTTACCTGAAAAAACAAACTGGGCTCGCGTTCATTGGAATACCCAATTAAAAGATCATCAGTTATCGGTACGATTGGGTTCTAAATACAGTACAGACCTTATTCAATGGGTCCCGGGAGAAAACTATTGGCAACCTCAAAATATTGCTAAAACCAGAAGAAATTCCATAACGCTCACTTTCGGCGGTGGATTGGTAAAGATCATCAACTTCACAACCCATTTTACTTATAATGATTCAAAAAATATCAATGTGAATAAACCCATGCGGTATGCACCTAAATATACAGGGTCGTTAAATTTAGAGACTGAATTTCAATACATTAATGGATGGGTTCATGGCCAATATATGGGCGAAAGAATTACCATGTATAGTTGGCCAATGGATGTGAGAATGAATCCTTATATAGTTTTTTCGGGTGGAATTAATTACACCATAACCCCAAAAGTTACATTTTTATTATCAATCAATAATTTCTTAAACAAAAACTATATGACAGTAAATGGCTATCCCGAACCGGGACGTAGCTTTTCACTTTCATTTCAATACAAACCCAAAAATAGAAAGAAAAAATCATGAAAGATTTAATGAGGGTAATCATTTTCATATTTGGCATCTTCTTTATTGGATGTGAAAATATCTTCAATAATGAATCAGATTCGTTAACAGAACAAAATATTTTTGTTCTGTGTGAAGGAAACTTTGGCCAATCCAATGCAAGCCTGTGGATGGTTAACCCTGAAAAAACGGATATTGCAGGACCCATTTATCAAAACCAAACGGGTCTGTCATTGGGAGATATTGGACAATCCATGACCATTGTTGATGACCGATTATTTGTTATTAATAATAACAGTCATACGATTGAAGAATTTTCTTTAGGTGGAGAGCAAGTTACCCATATAAAAAAAATTGACTTATCTGGAGCCAGTCCTCGACATATGGCTTTTTATAAAAATAAAGGCTATATCACCGCCTGGAATGTGAATGGCATAATCGTCATGAATTTGAACAATTATACCATCGAAGATACCATCCCTGTAAACGGTCTTCCGGAAATGATTTTGTTTCATGATAATTATCTTTATACGAGCGTGATCATGAAACCAGATTGGACCGCGGACAACCGCGTAATAAAAATTTATAATGATGGTACAATTTCAAAATCATTTGAAGTGGTCAAAGGCCCCGGGCAGATGGTGATCCAAGATAATAAATTATTTGTAGCAAGTACCTATTACGGAAGTGACTGGAGTACAAACGCAGGAAACTCAGTAATTGATTTAACTACAGAAAAAGTGGAAACAAATGATTTGGGACAAACAAATGATTTTGGTTCTGACCTAATTGCTATTAACAATACTATTTACCGTTCCTTTAAAGGTGGTATTGCACCATTAAACACAAATTTAACGATAGATTCCAACCATATTATTGGCAAGTTGGGGAGTGCATATAGCGCTGCAGCGTTTGGCGAATATATCTATTTATCTGAAACAGATTATGTGGCACCGGACACGGTTTACATTTACGACCTTGCCGGATCACTTATCCAACATTATCAGGTTGGGGCCATACCAGGCTCTTTCGCCCTTTTTATCAAAGAAATAGATTAATCCTTAAAATACCAGATAACGCCAAATTGCATCATTCGCCCCAATCGTGGATAGACATGGTTGGGACGAGCCCACATTAAATCACCCTGGGATGCGCCCCCCATACTCCCAACTGCGTTCAAAATATTATTGATTTTATAGGAAAGCATCACACCGGAAATATTAGCCACTACTTCGAAGTGAAGGAGCCATTGATCCGGCAATTCCCAACTAGGATTTGTATGATTAAATGGGACTTGCTTAATGGGGTCAAATCCAAAAGTTTTCAATTTTCCATTTGCCCCATCCATCCAAAGATGGGTATCTATTTTCATATATCCTTTAAACAAACTCAATTGACCCTGCAAACCTGCAGTGGCTATGGCCCCTATGCCGCCGCCATAAATCGATGAATCTATTTGTGCCATAATTTTACTGTAAACCATCCATCCATTTTTAATATCAAATTGTAGATTCCCACCCATAAATTGAATATTAGAATCCTCTTTTTCATTTACCGTTTTGTTTCGACGAACAGTCGAAATAAATAAGTCACCAGCAATTCTTGGATGAATAAAACCACTCTTTATCATGGATTGGTTCCAAAATTCATAGTATGAATTTCCGTCGTGATCATCAAATCTCGGATGGGTTGGTTTTGGAAAACCTGAAGAAACAATCTTCATGTAGAATGCATCCCATTCTTTTTGATAATCTAATTGCCAAGAAAAAGGATAATCATCACTACCATTATTAAATTGATTCACCCCAATCAGCAGATTGATATTATTGAGTTCTTTTTGTAAATAAAAAGTTGACCAACTTAGAAAGCGATTGGTTGTATCTCCATTCATTTGTTGCGTATTCTGGTTTATACCAAACCCAAACCCACCTGGTGAACGGAATAAAATGTCAAACCGATTTCGATTTATATTCTGATAATTCGAATCGGCTATAGACGAATGGTGAATAAGACGGTGTTGGAAAAATTGACCAAAATATGTATTCATTGTCCAATCTCCTAATGGGCGCTGATAGCGAACTCCGGCACTCAGGATATTATCATTCTCCAATCCATTAGATGTGGAATCAGGTAAACCACTCCGGGTGATAAAACGCCCTGCCGAAACTTCCAGTTTTCGGTCATTTTTACTCGCCCCATAATCGATACGATAAGAATGATGAATAGGGGAAGATCCGCCACCTGGATAAAAATAATGACCTGTATTTCCTCCATGACTTCGTTTAAATGCTCTTAACCCAAGGTGGGAATTCAATTGGTCATAATTTGCACCAATTTCTAACTGGTCATAGGCGTAATCCCCTTTATTATAATCAAAATAGCTTTCTACCTTGGAGGAATCAGGCAAGGAACGCCAGGATGGAAATATTCCCGGCTTTACCGGTTCAAATAAGGTAGATGTATGGGTACCATATCGCCTGGGATAGGATGTATAGGTGCCGTCAAACAATAGCATTCCGGATGTCCAACTTCGGTTCCAGAACAAAGCACCATCGGTTATGACAATACCGTTTTGACCTGCCCAATCAAATGGGATTGAATTTGAATTTTGGGCAAATAATCCTGCAACCATGCTTAAAAGGACGGCAAGTTTTCTCATAATTTTATTTTAAATATTTAACGACGCGTGGTACGGCAATTATAAATACTAATCCATTGGAAATTTCATGCAAAACTGTAAATCCCATTCCTTTCACAAGGGCTGCCATTACGCCTGTATATCCCAATCCTGCAGAGATAGGATAAGTAATCAATGTAAATACATCATAAATAAGTGTGATAGAAAATCCCATTAGGCATAGTCCCGCAAGTGTTGAAATTGAAAATTCTTTTTTAAAAAATATAGGCCGTACCAATCCACCAATGGCGCCAGCCATTGCCATTCCTAAAATTTGCATCACAAATAATGGAGGAAATGCTAATCCGGATCCCATTGGATTAAGCCCCGAATAAATAAAAATAGCCGTGCCGCCAACTAGGGTACCCCATCCTATGCCTAAATATAATCCAGAAATAAATACAATAACTGTAATCAATTCAACATTGGGGATGAGCATCAGGGAGAATCCCATTCCGATAGCCAGAGCGCAAAAAATAGCCGCCCGGACTAACTTATTCAGTTCCATTCTCGCCTTTGAATAATGGAATTCGGAAATAATTGTGTCGATTTGTGAAGGGCCCTTTTTCCGGATCATCTTCCATAGCCATGTCCATTATATTCATTTGGGAATCCATTACATCAATGAGGTGAACCAATAATGCTTCCTTAAATGCTGGCTTTTTGGGGCTCTGCCATTCGTACTTGCCCTGATGGGAAAGAATTATATGTTCCACTTTTAATAGAAGATTTTTGGGAAATTTTTTAATTGTTTTAGCCGTGGCCCGAGCCATATCTCTGCCAATCACAATATGACCAATCAAATTTCCCTCTTTTGTAAATGATGCCTCATAATCCGACTCTATTTCATGAAGTTTTCCAATATCATGCAAGAGTACACCCGTCAACACCAGATCCGTATCCAATCGAAAATGAGGTCCCAATCTGACGGCCATTTTTGCCATGGATAGGATGTGTTCTAAAAACCCTGAACGATAATTATGATGCATGGAAACGGAGGCAGGGTGCGTCATCAGTTTATCCTTGTTAACTCTATATATTTGATGACATAACTTTTTTAGAAATGGATTTTTTATTTTCCCGATAAGAGTGGTGATTTCTTTCCACATTTTATTGGGGTCCGCATTCGCAGTGGGAACGACCAATGCGGGATCAAACCCATATCGTGCATAGTTCTGAACTGTCGCCTTATTGATGCGCTTTACAGTCAATTGAGGACGATCCATAAAAATATCAACTTCACCTTTAATGGCTACAGCATCGCCACTGGAAAATTTTTCATTAAAGTCCGAAACTTTTTCCCAGACTTTTCCTTGCACTTTCCCTGTACGATCCCGCAAAATTAAATCCAGATATAAATCACCGGAACGGGTATGACGTAGGTGTTTTTCCACGCAAAGGTAAAACCCCTGAATTGAATCACCTTCTTTAAATTTTGAAATGGGGACTATGGGCTTCATTCGTTCTAAATTTAAGGTATAAACTTACGATAATATCAGAAAAGAAAACCCATGTCCATCACAATTGAAAAAGTTAGCTATACCCATCCAAAGGATGCCAGAATATTAGAAGCCGTACTGGTGAAATGGTTTCAAAACCCAAAAGATTTAAATTTGACCAGTCCGAATATGTCCTATCCATTCAAATTTAAAAAATGGGTTTCCACTTATTACACCCAAAATCCCATTGATAGTTTTGTCATAAAATCTGATGGTTGGATTGTGGGAATTGGGAGTATAAAAATTTTATCCGAAACCAAGCGAGGACATATATTTCATATTTTCATTGATAAGGAATATCGAAATCAAGGGTTTGGGAAAAAAACCATGGACTATCTCGAATCATTTGCTAAAAAAGAAAAAATGGAATTCTTAACCCTCCGGGTGATGCCAAAAAATGAAACGGCTATAAAATTATATGAAAAATTAGGATTTGTAAATAAAGGTTCAACGAAACAGGGAGATTTATTAATGAAAAAATCATTAGTCTGATTTTTCTTTTTTATCCATCAAATCCGGCACAGGACAATCATCACATTTTGGATCTACTTCTGGCTTTTTAACCTGTTTCATGAAATCTCGAATCACATAGATTAACGCAGTAAGACCGAGAACTACCGCCAACAAATTTTGCCAATCCATTAACTATAACCCAACAATAAGCCGCCGCGGTACACAATAAAGGCACCTGCATAAGCCAATATCGTAAGATAGGCAATCATAAATAGTGGCCATTTCCAGGAATTAGTCTCCTGACGAACGATGGCAAAGGTTGCCATGCACTGTGCCGCAAAAACATAAAATACCATTAATGCCAATGCAATTAATGGCGTATATACAGGAACCCCAGTTTTTTCATCTACATCATTCCGCATGGCTTCCCGCAAATTGACTGTTTCGTCTCCCCTATCTTTTACATTATATATGGTGGCCATGGTTGAGACCATCACTTCCCTGGCCGCGAATGAAGTCAATAGCCCAATACCAATTTTCCAGTCAAAACCCAGGGGTCGAATTACCGGTTCCATGGCATGTCCAATTTTCCCCGCATAACTATGATGAATAGGGTTGACATCGGTTAAGGAAGAATCTACTTTTGGGTAAGAGGCCAAAAACCATAATAAAATGGAAATAGCCATAATAATTTTCCCCGCATTGACTAAAAATAATTTTCCCCGAATAAAAACCTGGCGAATCACCGATCGAGTAATTGGTACACGATATGGCGGAAGTTCCATCACAAATGATGATGATGATTTTTCTTTGATAAATCGACTGAATATTTTTGCCAAGATTAAAGCAGTAACCGTTCCCAGAAAATACATCACAACCAGTGTCAACCCCTGCAGATTGAAATATCCTCCCACAGTTATGGGCGGAATGAATGCACTGATTAATAACGTATATACTGGTAGCCTTGCACTACAACTCATGAGGGGTAAAATCAGGATGGTCACCAGACGTTCTTTCCAACTATCAATTGTTCTAGTGGACATAATACCCGGAATCGCACAGGCATAGGCACTCATGAGGGGTAAAATAGATTTTCCATGAAGTCCCATTTTTGTCATACTTTTATCCAACATGAATGCAACACGGGCCATGTAACCTGTATCTTCCAGCACCGTCAGAAAAAAACTCAGTATTAAAATTTGAGGTAGAAAAATGACAATCGCTCCTACACCACCGATAATTCCTTCAACTAAAATATCTCGTAACATTCCCGGTGACATATTTGATAAAACAAAAATAGCTATATTATCTATTCCCGCTTGTATCCAATCCATGGGTATTGATGCCCATGTAAAAATGGATTGAAAAATAAAATATAGAATGGCCATAAATATAGCGGGTCCCATCCAAGGGTGGGTTAATATTTTATCCCATCTCTCACTTCGCGTTTCTTTTTGAATTTTGGTTCTTATTTTTGGCTGAACAAAAGGCAGAATACCATCAATCCATTTATAACGCAATGTGGCTTCTAAAGTATCGGTGTTATATCCTAATTCTAAGATTGAATTTCGAATGGCTTCAATGTTGGAATTCTCACCATTTAGGGATTCATTTCTTGATATACGTCTTAATGCATGAGCTGCAGCAAATTTTGATGATGAAAAATGTGGTTCTATAAGTAATTTAATCTGATGGGAAATATCCTGGTTTATCCATTGGGACTGATGATTGGTCTGGGCCAAGTTAACCAACGACTTTTGAATGGCACTTTTTAAAGCATCTAAACCCCAATTCATTTTTGCAGATATGGGAACAACCGCCGACACGCCTAATTCTTTTTTCAGCTTTTGAATTTCAATTTGGCTCGAATCTTTCAATTGATCCATCATATTTAATACAACAATCGTGGGAATGTCCAAATCAAGAAGTTGCGTAGTGAGATATAAATTTCTGGACAGGTTAGATGCATCCACCACAGAGACAATAACCGCTGGCGGGTTTTCTCCTTTGGCCCAACTTAACACTTGATCAGAAACGATTTGTTCATCGAACGATTCTGCCGAAAGACTATAAGTGCCCGGAAGGTCTAATAAATTAAATGTTTTATCCCCTTGAGCATAAACGGTGCCCTCTTTTTTTTCTACAGTAATGCCTGGATAATTAGATACTTTTTGATGCAATCCAGTTAGCAGATTAAATATGGCTGTTTTTCCGCAGTTCGGATTACCAACCAATGCTACCCAATGGGAATCTTGAGTCAATTTTTGTGCGGGTTTAAAAAAGTGAGATTTCTTCATTTCAGTTCAACAAGCTGGGCATCGTCCCATCGAATCGATAAATAGGAATCTCGGACTTTTATTTCTACAGGACCATTAAATGGCGTACACTTCACCAACCGAACATCCGTTCCGGATAAAAGTCCCAATTCAACCAGCCGATTTTGTAAATGCCTATTTCCTTTGATATTGCTGATCGTACCCACTTCCCCCGGACTCAAATCAATAAGAGTCATGGAGATTCGCATTCACTGCAAATAATGAATAATTGATGGATATGCCGCACCAGTTTATATCCAAATTTTTTCACAATCTCATCCTGTCGTGATTCAATAACCTCATCCATGAATTCTTCAATTTTTCCACATTGAATACAAATCAAATGGTCATGATGGGTCGCATTTACTTTATGTTCATATCTTGCCCGACCATCCCCTAATTCCAATTTCCGGGCCATTTTATTTTTAACAAGAACGTCAATCGTACGATACACCGTAGCCCGGGAAACATTTAATCCTGATTGGCGGATGGCTAAATAAATTTCTTCTGCATCCCGATGATCATTGGTGGCACATAGTTCATCCCACACAGACTGTCGCTGCTGAGTATAGCGTAATCCTTCTTTTTTTAATACTCTTTTTAGCTGGTCGTAAGTAGCCATAAATTCCTTTATTCTTATTGAGATTGAGTCTCAGAATATAAGAATAGGTTTCTATTCATTTAAAGAAATAATATAAATAAAAAGATCAGATTAAAGGATTAATTAATCAGAAGAAAAGATAAAAAAGATTAGTCTTCCGGTGATTCCACCTTTTTTAAGTTCGCAAATTTTACAACGAGTTTCTTTTTTAGTCCATTTTTAAATACAATACCTACCCGCTGATTTTCTCCCTGACCGCTTAATGCCATTACTTTACCAACACCAAAAATGGCATGCTCAACATAGTCCCCAACTCTAAAATCATCAAATACTACTACCGTTCGACTGACAGCCGTTTTTGTAAATATACCCGGTCGGCCGCCAATCACCTTCCGAGTCAAGGCAGAGGTAAATGAAATTTTTTCCAGTTTATCTTCCGGCATTTCATATACAAAACGGGAAACCATTCCATACAATTCATCTGAACCAATCCGTCTTCGGTGATTGGCATACATTAGATAGACTTTTTTCATCGCCCGCGTCAAACCCACATAAAACAATCGTCGTTCTTCTTCTAATTTTTCGACGGATTCTAACGCACTATACAACGGAAATAAACCATCTTCTAACCCTGTAATAAATACAACCGGAAATTCCAATCCTTTGGATGAATGAAGTGTCATGAGGGTCACGCGGTTTGTTTCATCGTTCCACTGATCCAGATCAGTCATTAGAGAGACTTCCTCCAAATACTGGGATAATCCACCATCAGGAGTTCTGATCATAAATTCATCCACACCCTTCAGAAACTCCATCACATTGGCAAAGCGTTCCTGATCTTCTGGTGCACTGCTTTCACGAAAATATCTAATAATTCCTGTTTCTTCTACCAGGGTCCGAACCAATTCGCCCGCATTAAGTTTTGGCAAAAGTTCATTATATTTTTTAATTATATTATAAAATGTAATTAATGAATCTGACTGTTTTCCTCGGATTCCCATATCTTCAGGAATGCTTAATACTTCAACCATCTCCATTTTTTTCTTTGCAGCCTGAATGACACATTTATCTACTGTTTTCATTCCGATTCCCCGGGGAGGAAAATTAATGACGCGACGTAATGATATTGTGTCTTTGGGGTTCACAATCAGAGAAAGGTAACCGATAAGATCCTTTATTTCTTTTCTTTCATAAAATCGAAATCCGCCGACAATATTATAGGGAATGCCCGATCGCCGGAAGGCATCTTCCAAAGAACGGGATTGTGAATTGGTGCGATATAGGATAGCAAAATCACTAAAATTTCGCTTCTGAAGCTTAATTTCTTTCTCCAATGCATTAACAACAGCATCCGCTTCTTCCATTTCATCATTCGTTTCAATCAATGCTAATTTTTCTCCCGCCCCATTATGAGGAATGAGTTCTTTTGGGGCACGATTTTTATTATTTTTGACAACGGATGAAGCCGCCTCAAGTATATGGGCAGTTGAGCGATAATTTTTTTCTAATTTGAACACATGGCAGTTACCAAAATTCTTTTCAAAATCAAGAATATTGCGAATATCGGCACCGCGCCACCCATAAATAGACTGATCATCATCACCCACCACACATATTTGGTGATGACCTTCCGCTAAATATTTCACAAACATAAATTGGGGTTTATTCGTATCCTGGTATTCATCCACAAGGATGTATTGCCATTTTTCACGGTATTTATCCAATATTTTTGGATGCTTTTCAAATAAGGTTAAAGGGAGAATCAATAGGTCATCAAAATCAACTGCATTATTCTTAATGAGTGCTTTTTGGTATTTTTTGTAAATATCCGCGTAAGTTTTTTCTAAGACTAAATGGGCCTTCTTTTTGGCCTCACCAGGGGTGATTAATTTATTTTTGAAATAGCTAATTTTATGGCGGACCTCTTGAGGCGTCACATAATTTTTGGGAATGTCCATGGATTCAATAACAACCTTTACGAGCGATTTCTGATCTTGAACATCAAATATAGAAAAATCGGCTGTATAACCAAGATGGTGAATTTCATTCCGCAGAATCCGGGCACAAATAGAATGAAATGTACCGATGTTTAAAACTGATTCTTTCCCGGGCACCAGCTTATTGACACGGCCCTTCATTTCCTGCGCTGCCTTATTCGTAAAAGTAACTGCAAGGATATGTTCTGCAGAAACCAATTTCTTTTTAATGAGGTAGGCAATTTTATGGGTTAATACGCGCGTTTTTCCACTTCCGGCTCCTGCAAAGATTAATACAGGTTTACCGAAGGCTTCCACGGCTGATTTTTGTACTTTATTCAGATTTCGCTTACTCATTCTATGTAATTATTACCCCTTTTTTGCTTTCTGTCTTCTGGCCATCTGCCGCAGTTTATGAAATGCTTTTTTTGCGATATTGTGTTCTTTTTTTGTCTGAGAAAAAGTATGATATCCGTCACCTCGAGCTACAAAGTATAAGTTTTCAGTATTTGCCGGAAATAAAGCTGCTTTTATAGATTCAATTCCCGGATTATTTATGGGTCCAGGAGGAAGTCCATAGTTTAAGTATGTATTATAAGGAGATTTAATTTTCAAATCCTTATTTAATAATCGCCGGGGCCCGCCATCAACGATATATTGTATGGTAGGATCCGCTTGGAGCCGCATGCCGCGTTCTAATCGATTATGATATACACCTGAAATCAATGGTCGCTCTCTGTTATAAATCGCCTCACCCTCGATAATTGATGCCAGTGTAATGACTTCCTTTTCTGACATACCTAATTTTTTTCTTCGATCCTGAAAATTATCAGTAAAATGCTTTTTATATTCTTCGACCATGCGATTGATAATTTCCTGGGAGGATTCTTTATCAGAAAACTGATATGTTTCCGGAAAAAGATATCCTTCAAATGAATCACCGTCAATTCCCCACTTCCAAAGCAATAATTTATTTTTACACGCTGTTTCAAATTCTTGCGCATCCACCCCCAGTTTGCTTTCCAATTCCTTTGCAATCGTTGAAACTGTCCAACCTTCAAGGATAGTCACCCGTTTATTTAATTGAACACCATTGACCAATTGGTCAATAATATCGAAATTGGTTTGTGCTTTAACGAGTTTAAACCGACCCGCCGGAAAATCTTTTTCATATCCCAATGATTTGACTGCCAACTTAAAAGAACGCGTATTCCGAATCACATTGTGATTCTTCAAATGCGCACCGACCTCTTGGAGGGATGCACCTTTTGGGATGGTCACTTTTACCGAATCATAGGGGTTGCCCTGGGGCCAAAATAAAACGAGGCTGTAAAAAGCCAACAATATACCCAGAACCACCGCAGCCATGATTCCAATGAAAGACTGACCTAGACGAAATTGAGATTTATTCATCATTTGCGGGGGCAAAATCTATTATTTTTTATCCATGTATAGCAAATTCTATTCTATAATTTCTTAGAGACACCAAATGAAGAGAAATCTCAAAAACAGATTGGTAGACCAAAGTGATAATAGTAATTTTGCCGCCGCTATGAGCGATAAAAAAAACAATAACAGTGTACACCTTTTTGAAGGATGGGCTTTTGGGAAAATTAACTATATTCTTTTTACCATTGGCGTAGGATTACTTTTGATAGGATATGCATTAATGGCTACAGGAGCTGTTAGTAGTTTTCAAAGCTTGTCATTGGCACCAATACTCCTGTTTGTAGGATATATAATAGTGATTCCTTTGGCTTTAGTTTATCACCAGAAAAAATAAGTTTTTTAAAATTTGGGATCGTAGTTCAGTTGGTTAGAACGCCGGCCTGTCAAGCCGGAGGTCGCGAGTTCGAGTCTCGTCGGTCCCGCTTCTCAATAAGACTCATTTCTCATTAGTAAAATGATTTGAAGTGAGCCTTTTTATTTTATCTTATAATGTGTTATAATGCTTTATAGTATAGCCCAAAACGCCGGCGGACTATTCTGTGAGTATCAGCTCAACGCTACTTCAATAAAACCATCTTCTTTGTCTTAATATATTGATTTGCCCGAAGCTGGTACAGGTAAACACCCGCACCTGCTGGGTTGCCCAGGTCATCCATCCCATTCCAGGTAATGATATATCTCCCTGCTTCCATATTTCGGTTAACCAATGTTACTATTTTCTGACCCATAAGGGTATAGATATTTATCTGAACTAACCCTCCTGGCTTTGGAAGGTTATATTGGATTCGTGTGGTAGGGTTAAATGGATTTGGGTAGTTTTGACTCAAACTATATTCATCCGGAATGGTTGTTTCATCCACTGCCAGCGCCGCATATTTCCCGATAACAAAGATAACTCGTTCATCCGTCGAAAAAACAGTATCAATTCCATCCGTAACATCTACACTCCAAGTTAAAGTGGCTCCAGCGCTTAGAAATTGATCTAAATTTTCTAGTATTTCTGAATATGTAATAATTAATCCTGGGTAAAGCAACTCTTTACCGTCATAGTAGTTAATGGTTTCATTATTTATATTGACCATTTTTAGTTCATATTCAAAAAGATAGGTTAATTCATTATCTTCTACATCGATCGAACTAGTCCAATCAAACACCACCCTTGATGTATTTTTATTGTTGATAGTAATGATTATCTCACTGCTATCAGCTGGACTGATAATGGTAATTGGAGTGGGCGGATCATTCACTGCATTCACATTGATGGTGACTATAGCCTCGTTGCCGTCAGCTGTCCCATCGTTCACCTTAAAACCAAAGTTCCCATGGCCATCACCATTTCCGTCTTTAGCGGATATGTAGATGATCCTGTGGACTGGACCGCTGATCATTGTTGGAACTGATGTGATGGTATTGCCCCGTGTCAATCCATCGTTTGTCTCAAAAAGGTTGCCGTTAGCTGGGAGTGTTGTAATTTTGTATGTCAGTGGATCTCCGTCCTTATCAGCACCAATTAACGTAATAGTTACATCTGTGTCTTCATTCGCACTTACGGTTTGGGGTATTGCCTCACGATCCTCAACCTTTGGCGCCACATTCACTGTAACGGTTGTTTCTTCAGAGTCTGCCGTACCATCATTTGCCTTAAAACCAAAGTTTCCGTGACCATCCCCATATCCATCCTGAGCCGATATGTAAATGACCCGTTGCAGGGTATCAGAGACCGTTGTAGAAGTTGAAATAATTGTATCCCCTCGGGTAGATCCATCACTTGTCTGGAATAGATACCCGTTAGCAGGGAGCGTCGATATTTTGTAGCTTAGAGTGTCGCCATCCACATCGGTAGCAGCTAGGATAATGGTTTTATCAATATCCTCATCGGCACTTACGGTCTGGACCGAGGCAGAGGGTAAATCGTTTACGTTAAGCACATTTGTTGTAACTATTGCCTCTTCAGAGTCGGCTGTGCCATCGTTCACCTTAAAACCGAAGTTGCCGTAATTGACACCATTCCCATCTTTGGCTGATATGTAGATGACCTGGTGATTCGCATAGGAGATAGTGGTGGGAATTGATGTGATCGTATCACCC